>Ga0209979_1001905_pt1 | contig 21353 bp, 14 predicted proteins | sample AnhtaG_FD_183114 | JGI IMG/M metagenome (GOLD analysis project Ga0209979, IMG submission 183114) | Deep subsurface microbial communities from Anholt, Denmark to uncover new lineages of life (NeLLi) - Anholt_01485 metaG (SPAdes) (version 2) | ecosystem: Environmental > Aquatic > Marine > Oceanic...
TAAGAAATCGCATTCGGCACGATGTTATCTGTAAGTGTTGTAATAGAATGATGTTAGCGTAATTCAGCCAATATCTTAGTTTATTTTACATGCATCCTGAGAATCAGGTGAGGTGCTCGCAATGACAGAAGACAGATGACAGAAGACGGAAGTCAGATGACAGACAACAAAATTTCACGGCCTTTCGGCTAAAGGCCAAAAAGGCAGGCCTCTATAATTGGAGCTATCTGCGCTTTTGATTCGAAATTTGGTGAATTTTCCGGGAACCGAATTGAGCTAAGTGCTTGTGTGGAAACGAATAAAAAAAATTTGGAAATTTTGATTTTTGCCTGGAGGTATCCGCGCTTTTGATTCGAAATTTTCGGATATTTTTACCTATTTTAACGCACCAGAGCACTCCTTCGGCTTCGCTCAGGACTTCGGCTGATTCAGGACACCTCTGGTAAAAACCGAAGTGTATTACGACCAAAGGCGGGGGATGATTCTGCCGGTTCGGCTGATGTAATTGCGGTATTCTTCTCCGAAGTTATCGAGCATCATCTGCTCCTCTTTCGGGGCCTGGACAAGATACGTCGGAATGAAAGCGATCAGAAATATCCAGCCTGCGAGCCAGTTCTGCAATAACAGTCCCTGGGCAATCGCCCAGAGCATGTGTGCCGCATACATCGGATGCCGCATATAGCGGTATACGCCATTCGTTATGAGTGTGTGTTCCTGCCTGATTTGCAGTATGGCCGACCAGTTGCGGCCGAGGTCGGCGTGTGACCTCCATAAGAGCAAAAGGGCAGCGGCAAAGACCGCCGTTCCTATCCAACCGAGCCATCCGGGCAGGTCATAATCCGCAAAGTCCAGCCAGGGCGAAAACAGATAGAACAAAGGCGCAACCATTCCCACGCCGGCAGCGCTAATCAGAATAATATCTACCGCGCTCTTGCGCTTGTTAGCGGCTTTGTTGCCTCTGCATCTGAACGTATATACCTTGCGTATAACCGAGCCTATAACAAAACCCACAAGAAAAATAACTTCAAAGATATTATCGATCCTGAGCAATGTTATCTCCTTCGCCGAACACTACTACTTGATTATTTTTCCATATTCCGGCACAATCTTATTATCTTCCCTGTCTTCGTCAACAAAATGAACCTGTTTAGCTACAGAAGACAGCCATCAATATACCGGTAACGGCGACACCCGCAGCCGGCAGCAACACCTTCAAGATGATTTTGAGCAGAGAAGTTTGAAAATAACTGGCCGAGAGGGTCAGGCAAAGGTGAACCGGTGTCAGCCAAAGGCCAAAAAGCATACCGGAAAAGGCCAATCCTTCGAGCCCCATCTTTACCTCGGAGCCGGTGCCGATAAAGGCGATAAGGAACGGATAGGTAATCGCTACGGTGGGCATAGTTACTCCTGTCGTGAAGCCAACCAGCATCGGCAGGCCGAACAGCAGTAATTGCGGCGGTACATGGGCGCTTGTGAGAAATTCTACGACGCTGCCGATGGCGCCGCTGGTCTCGAGGTTGAGCTTAAAAAACAGCGCGCCGAAAATAAGCAGGACCATGTCCGGCTCGCGAGCGGCCTTGAAGACTGACAACCATCGCTTAAAGGGAACTTTGTGTATCGTCAGCAATCCGATGATGGCCAAAAAGATACCGACCGCAGGCGGCAAGTCAAAGGCAACATATAAAACCGCGGTAAACGCGATAGGCCAAAAAGCCTGCAGGAAGTCACGCAGGTTATGGCTTATGTGGCGCTTGACCTGCTGGTGTTCGGGACGTTTCGGCGGTATGCCAAACATCAGCAGGACAATGATACCGCCCAGGATACCCGCACCAGTCAGCATGATGTGGTAGCAAAAGAGCGTCAAGGCTGAGATACCAAGCAGGCTTTGAATAAGAGGCACTGCCGGAAAAAGCGGCCAGACCGGTTCACATTGATGGCGGAAAAAGAAGTTAATGGCGGCGAGCCGGCTGCGCTCGACGCCGATTTTATCACCGGCCTCGCGAACCATCGGTGCCGAGAGCATAATGCCGCCGGGCGTGGGCAGCATCCCCATCATCAGTGGTATCAGCGCCAGTGCAAACCTGCGGCTTTTGAACAGACCCTGCATCGCCGGCACCAGCCGGCCAGATAGGCCGATTTCTTCCATCGCCGCACCGATGACATTGACCAGCAACAGCAGGGCCGTCAGCGACACAAAAAGATAGCCCGTGGTTCGCGTCGGCGGCTGGCTTTGCCATTCCCCAATTAATGTCCGCCCGACATCCCACGGCCAAACACGCAACAACACCGCCAGCAGACAGGCCGAAATGACCATAGCTAAGCCGATTTTGACCTTCAGCCGCAGGAGCGTTACCAGCACAGCCAACGATATTATTATGGATATAAATGCGAACACAAGCTACGGCTTTGTATCTATCAGTTATCTTTAAGTTTCAAAATCGAATAATTAAAAACCAAAGTCTCCTAATCTGTCAACCCAAAACCTGCCCAAAACCGAACGCGACAGCACGTCCCAACGAAGGATGCAGGGTAAAACTTTTTTGCAGGGAAATGGCAAATTGCGGTGCGAAAATCAGTTCTTGTCTTTTATGCCGAGGTCGTTTTTTGTAAGTATGGACTCGAATTTGTAGCCGGCCTGAGTTATGTTTTCTTCGGCCCCCTGTTTGCGGTCGATTACGCAGACAATATTTTTGACAGTAGCGCCGGCCTCAGTAATGATTTTGGCAGCTTCGAGGACCTGTCCGCCGGTAGTGGCGATGTCCTCAACCAGCAGAACAACGTCGCCTGCCTTCAAGACGCCCTCGACCATTTTGCCGGTTCCATAGCCCTTTTTGCTGTTGCGAATGATGACCCAGTTTTTGCCGGATTCCATCGCGGTAGCTGCAGCCAAGGCCACACCGCCCAATTCGGCCCCGGCTATCAAAGTAACATCGTCGGTAATATATTTGGCAAATTCGGCGCCGAGGGCTTTGAGTATGTCCGGACAGGTCTCGAAAAGATATTTATCGAGATAGTACTTGCTGCGCTTACCGCTGCGAAGGACAAAGTCACCCTCCAGATAAGCTGTTTCTTTTATGCGTTTTATTAGTTCTTCTCTGGTCATTTTTTCCCCTTATTCTGTAGAGGCCAAATAATATCAAGTACCAATTTGAATGTCATTCTGAGCGGAACGCAGTGGAGCGAAGAATCTCTTGCCTCGTGGGCCAGATCCTTCGCTTCGCTCAGGATGACGCTAAACTTTAAGCGTTACTTTTCTGCTGAGCTCTTTTCGGTATTTTCTGCAGAGCGGCGTTACGATATCTCTTATGAATTCATCGACCTGCTGTGGCGCCCTGCCTATGTAATGCTTTGTGTCTAACACTTTTTCAAAGTTGACTCTGCTAAAAGCAATATCTGCTCTGAGTCGGCTAATCAAATCATTGGGCCTGCCAAATCTTTTTACCTGCGCTGCTGCGGCGTGTGAATGCAGCCTTATTTTCTCGTGCAGCTCCTGTCTGTTTCCGCCGGTCTTGACCGCTGCCATCAGGATATTCTCGGTAGCCATGAAAGGCAGCTCGGCTGCAATGCGAGCCGCTATCACCTTTGGATAGATAACAAGCCCACCAGTGACGTTGATAAGGATTTGCAAGATGCCGTCCACGGCCAAAAACGCCTCCGGAATAACCACCCTTCTGTTGGCCGAATCATCAAGCGTTCTCTCAAGCCACTGCTCGGAGGCGGTCATTTGCGGGCTGGAGGCCAGACTTAATACCAATCTGCTGAGGGACGTTGCCCTCTCACAGCGCATCGGATTTCTTTTATAAGCCATTGCCGAAGAGCCGATTTGCGTCTTTTCAAATGGTTCCTCAATCTCTTTTAAGTTTGCAAGCAGCCGAATGTCATTGCAAATCTTGTGTGCTGATTGTGCAATTGAAGCTAAAGTATTGACGACAAGGGCATCGATTTTTCGTTGATACGTCTGGCCGGTTACGGCACAGGTTTTTTTGAAGCCAAACGCAGCGGCGACGAGTTTGTCGAGCTGTTTGACTTTGCTGTGCTTGCCGTCGAAAAGTGCCAGAAAAGAGGCCTGTGTGCCGGTGGTGCCTTTGACACCTCTAAACGGCAGCGTTTCGAGTCGATGTTCGATTTCCTGCAGGTCCATCGCGAACTCATAACACCACATCGTTGCTCTTTTGCCGACGGTGGTCAGCTGGGCCGGCTGATAATGCGTAAAGCCTAATGTGGCTACTGCGCGGTGCTTTTTCGCGAATTTACTAAGCAGATTTATTATCGCTGCCAGCTTGGCTGCGATTAGCTGCATCGCTTCTCGCATAATTATCAAATCTGCGTTGTCACCGACATAGCAGCTTGTCGCCCCGAGATGGATTATAGGTTCAGCCTTTGGCGCGACATCGGCGAAGGCATAGATATGCGCCATAACATCGTGACGGAATTCCTTTTCATAGCGGGCCGCCCTTTTGAAATCAATATTATCAAGGCGTTTGGCCATCTGGTTTATCTGGCCTTGTTTTATGTCCAGGCCGAGTTTTTTTTGTGCCTTTGCAAGTTCCAGCCAGAGTCTGCGCCAGGTGCTGAACTTTTTTTGTGCTCCGAAAAGCTCAGCCATTTCTCTTGAGGCGTTTCTCTCTACAAGAGGACTTACATAGTTTTGAGTTTCGGTTTTCGGATTTCGAGTTTTTTTTGTCATTTTTTTCTCTGTGTTTAGGCTTATTAAGTACTGAGTTTTGCCTGACGTTCAGCTAAGAGTTGTTCAATTTGTTCGATATCCTCTTCGCTCAAATTCCAGTCTGATGCCGGGGCGGTTTCGAGAATCTGCTGGGGCCTGCGTGCTCCGACAATGGCGGCGGTAACTTCAGGCCGGCGAAGAACCCAGCTAATAGCCAACTGAGCCAATGTCTTGCCATTGCGTTCTGCAATAGGTCGGAGCTGCTCAACAAGCTCTAATGTGGCGGTAAACTGGGGCTCGTGAAAATCAGAATTTCTTCTTCGATGGTCGTCTAAAGGCAGACCTGCAAGTCTTTCCTGACTGAATTTGCCCGTTAGCAGACCTCTCTGCATAGGGCTATATGCGACGACGCCGATGTTGTTTTGGGCACAGTAGTCCAACAGTTCATCTTCAACCTCGCGGTGGAGCATGCTATAAGGCGGCTGAAGTGAGGCGACCGGATGAATTTTCTGGAGGCGTTTGATTTGCTCGACGTTAAAATTCGATACGCCGAGGAATCGAACTTTGCCTTCCTGAACCAGTGTGGCCATTTCTTCCCAGGCCTGCTCGATGTCTTCGTCCGGCTCGGGCCAGTGAATCTGATAAAGGTCTATTGTCCCAATGCCGAGTCTTTTTAAGCTGGCGTGACATTCATCCCGGATGCTTTGACTTTTCAGGCAGCTTACTTTTTCTTTTTTTTCATTCCAAAGCAGGCTGCATTTTGTTGCTATGATAGGTTTTTGGCTTGTTTGCTTGAGTGCTTTTCCAACAAGCTCTTCGGAATGGCCCAGACCGTAAACAGGGGCGGTATCTATCCAGTTGATACCTGCTTCGAGCGCGGCCGGAATTGCGGCAATCGCCTCATCGTCGTCCTGCGGTCCCCAGCCGAACTGCCAGGGCCCGCCCATCGCCCAGGTGCCTAAGCCTACGGTAGTAAGTTTCAAATCGGTATAGCCTAATTGTCGCATCTGCATAATCAAAAGCCCCGTTAGAAATCTTCCTTTTTTGTACCCCGTTGGAATTTCTAACGGGGCAAGCTCCCGAGAATTTGCAAGACTCAAACTTCAGGTCCGCGCAGTAGTATATTGCGACTTTAGGTATTCATCAATGTTTTTGTGGCCGTCAATATAAAAAGACATTCTGCCGGGTTGAATGTTACTATTTTTGGTTCTTCTCCAAAATAGTTGGTTGAAAACAGCCTCTACTGAGGCTGGGATTTATCGCTTTGGAGACACCAGCATAATCATAAGTGGGCGGCACTCAAAAAGATACCGCCCGGAGTTTATCCCTGCAAAAGCAGGGGCTGTATGCCGACATAGTGGCGCTCGCTTCCCAGCGTTGCCCTATCCTCCACCATAGCAGACAAATTATACCAAAGTATGCTGTTGCCCACAAAGCGTTAAATCCAAGGACGTTAGGCCAAATTTTCAGTCTATGGTCACCAACTTTTTGGGATGAGGGCCTTATTTTTTAGCTGAGATGGTATAAGTTCCGTTAACTTCCGTCTCGAACTCAATAACTGACTGCTGGACAGTTTTAACTTTGGGTCCGAACCAATCCAGCTTGACTTCTGTGGCGGAGCGGATTCTGCACTTATTGCCAAGTCTGGAACGGATTACGCTTTTGGTCAGTTTGCCGTCCTTCCATTCGATGTCCACCTCGAATCCGCCGCGTGCGCGCAGGCCCTTGACGTAGCCTTTTGGCCAGGCCTTCGGCAAAGCGGGAAGCAAATAAATTTCGCCGGCGTGGCTTTGCAGAAGCATCTCGGCGATTCCGGCGGTACCGCCGAAGTTGCCGTCAATCTGGAACGGCGGATGAGTATCGAACAGATTGGTCAGCGTTGACTTTCGCAGCAGAGCTAACACGTTTTCGTGGGCTGTATCGCCGTCCAGCAGACGGGCCCAGAAGTTGATTATCCATGCTCTGCTCCAGCCGGTATGACCGCCGCCGTGCGACAGCCGATACTCTAATGATTTGCGTACCGCTGCCGCCAGCTTCGGCGTACCAGTTGGGCTAATCTGCCTGCCGGGGTGCAGGGCAAATAGATGTGATACGTGCCGATGGCCGGGGCTGGGTTCCTCGAACTCTTCATTCCATTCCAACAATCGACCGTCAGTGCCTATCTTTGGCCCGGCTAAATTCCGGCGAAAGGCCTTTACCTGACTAGTGAACCCATCGTCGATTCCGAGGACCTCGGCTGCCTTAACACAGTTGGTGAACAGGTCATAGATAATTTGCTGATCCATAGCGGGGCCCATTGTGAGATTGGAGTTCTTGCCATTGGGTGTGCGAAACCGGTTTTCGGGCGATATGGATGGGCCGGAAACCAGCTTTCCTGTTTTCGGGTCCTCGACGAGATAATCGAGGAAGAACTCGGCTGCTTCCTTCATAACGGGATAGGCCCGTTTTGCCAGAAATTCATGGTCGCCGCCGAACTGGTAGTGTTCCCAGAGGTGCCGGCAGCACCACGCAGCGCCGGTGGGCCACATTCCGTACCCTACGTTCCCGATAGGGCTGGTCCACCACTGCGCATCGGTAGTGTGATGTGCGACGAAGCCGCGACAGCCGTAAACATCTTTTGCGGTTTTCCGGCCTCGCGGCCGCAGGTAGCTTACGAGGTCGAAGAACGGTTCGTGACACTCGGACAGGTTGGTTACCTCCGCCGGCCAATAGTTCATCTGAACGTTGATATTGATATGGTAATCGCAGTTCCACGGTGCTTTTATGTGGTGGTTCCATAGTCCCTGAAGATTGGCCGGCATACAACCCGGCCGAGAGCTGCTGATTAGAAGGTAACGTCCGAACTGAAAATAAAGGGCGCACAATTGCGGGTCGTCGGCACCACTCTTCATTGCATTCAGGCGCTCGTCCGTCGGTTTGTCTGCTGCATCTGTAACACCCAGGTTCAATGCCACCCTTCGGAACAGACGTCTGTGCTCGGCCACGTGTGCCCGTCGCAGCTCGGGACATTTTTTCTTTGCAGCCGAAGCCATTTGCTTATCGCAGAGCGTTTTCGGATTATCACCGCGATAGTTGGTGGCAGCAACTATCAGCAGCGTTGCAGTATCGGCCTTTTCCAGTCGCAGGCCGTTGTCGGTTACCGTTAACCTGCCGCCTTGTGGAATAATCCGCAAATGGGTTTCATACTTGACGCCCTTGTGTTCGCCTTCTTGTGTAGCCTGGCCTTTCATTACGATACGGTCAGGTGCGACGGTTTCGACAGTAAAGTCCTCAGGTCGGGAAAGATTCGCATCGAATGTAATCAGAGCCGGCTTATCGCACGAAAGGCGAACGACAATGCACTGGTCAACCGGGCTGGCAAAAACCTCACGCGTAAAGGTGGCATCGTCGGCATGATAGGTAACAGAGGCAATTGCGGTGTCGAGGTCAAGCTGGCGGTGGTAGTCGGTTGCGGACTGGCCGGTCTTAAATTGAAGTTTCAAATCACCGAGTGTTTGATAGCTGCGAATAACACGTGGGCCCATAAACTCCCGCTGCATTATCCGCTGGGCCTCGGTGTATTTTCCTTCGAAGATTAACTTCCGTGCCTCGGCTAAATGTTTGTAGGCGCCAACACGGTCCCGCTCAATCGGCTGACCTGCCCAAACGGTATCTTCATTGAGCTGCAATTGCTCGGTTTCGGCGCCACCGAAGACCATTGCTCCGAGACGTCCGTTTCCGACGGGCAGCGCCTCGGTCCACTTTTGTGCCGGCTGACGATACCACAGTTTCAGGTTGTTCCACTTATCTAAGTCTTCGCCGGCAATTTTTTCTTTGGCCGAGAGGACATAGGTTTCGCCGGCCTTTGTATTGAACTCAATAACCGACTGGTCAATAGTTTTAACTTTGGGGCCGCCGAACCATCCGGATTTCAGTCCGAGAGGCGTGGCGGAACGAATTCTGCATTTTCCACCTAATTTGGAAAGTATGGTAGCCTTATTAAGCTTGCCGTTTTTCCATTCGATGTCCATTTCGAATCCGCCGCGGGCGCGCAGGCCCTTGATGTATCCGCTTTGCCATACAGAAGGCAGGGCAGGCAGCAGATGGAGTTCGCCGGCATGACTTTGCAGCAGCATCTCTGCGATACCGGCTGTGCCGCCGAAGTTGCCGTCAATCTGGAACGGCGGGCAGGAGTCAAACATGTTGGGATACATCCGCTGCGGAGTCAGCAGAGAGCTGAGCATCTTGTAAGCGTGGTCGCCGTCCTCGAACCGTGCCCAGAAATTGACCTTCCAGCCCATAGACCAGCCCGTGCCGCCGTCGCCGCGGAATTGCAGTGACTTGCGGGCCGCTGCAAAAAGTTCGGGTGTGCCGCGACGCGTGATTTCTTTGCCCGGATGCAGCCCGAACAGGTGCGAAACATGACGGTGCTGGTTTTTCGGGTTGTCCTTGTCTTCGAGCCATTCCTGGAGCTGTCCGTGCTGTCCGACCTGATTTGGCGCTATTTGGCTTCGCAGCTCGGTCAGCTTTCGGCGGAAGTCTGTGTCCACGCCGAGTGTTTTGGAGGCCTCGATGCAGTTGGTGAACAGGTCACGGATGATTTGATGGTCCATCGTCGGACCGGCGACGAGTCCGCCAATTTCAGGCGAATTGGAAGGTGTGCTTATCAACCAGCCGGTCTTCGGGTCCTCGATGAGAAAATCGACGAAAAACATCGCCGCCTCTTTCATTATGGGGTATGCCTGCTCTTTGAGGAATTTTTTGTCGCCGCCGAACAGGTAATGCTCCCATAAATGCTGGCAGAGCCATGCCCCGCCGGTTACCCATATACCGTGGTTGGAGGCATTGATTGGTGCTGTGCCCCGCCAGAGGTCGGTGTTGTGGTGCAGTACCCATCCCCGGCAGCCATAGTGTGCCTTTGCGGTTTTACGTCCCGACTGGGCCACGTCCTCGAGCAGGTCGAAGAGCGGCTGGTGACATTCGGACAGGTTGGTTACCTCCGCCGGCCAGTAGTTCATCTCCGTGTTGATGTTGGTTGTCCACTTACTTTCCCAGGGTGGGTTGATTTTGTCGTTCCAGATGCCCTGGAGGTTTGCCGGCTGGCTGCCCGGACGGGAGCTTGCTATCAGCAGGTAGCGACCGAACTGGAAGTACAGCTCCACTAATTGCGGGTCATCCTGCTTGGCGAAGTTTTCGATACGCTGGTCGGTGGGCTGCTTTATCGCCTCGGTAGCGCCCAGGTCGAATTCGACCCTGCGAAATAAACGGCGATGGTCGGCGATGTGCATTTTGCGTAAGCTGTTATAGCTTTTGTCGGTAGCCGCTTCGAGAGCCCGGCGGCAGGCGGTGGTTGGGTCGCCGCTGACGTCTCTGAAGTTCTTGAAACTGGTAGCAGCGGCGAGTATCAGTGTTACCGCATCAGCTCCCATAACGTCTATCTTTTCAGAATCGACATCGAGTTTGCCGCCTTTGGCGGTTGCGCACAACTGCGCTTCAAACTTCAACACGCTGGGCCTTTTTTCCTTCGTTCGCTTGTTCATATACTCATCAAGCTGGCCTCGCAATGCTAATGTGTTTTTATCCACTATCAAAGTTTGGGTATCCGGGTGAGGACTATCCAATTTGGCGGTGAACGTTAGCTGCCCCGGCCTGTTGGAGCTCAGGCGAACAACAATCACCTGGTCCGGAAAGCTCGAGAAAACCTCGCGGGTGAAAATCGTTTGGCCGATACGGTAGCTGACTTTTGCAATGCCCGTATCGATGTCCAGCTCCCTGCGATAATCGGTCGGCTCATCGTGAGCCGGGAAGTACAGATGCAAATCACCGAACGGCTGATATTTTTCCTGCCGCAGCGGTACACTCATCATCTGCTCCATTGCCAGTTGTTCCGCCTGGCGCTGTTTGCCCTCGAACAGCAGCTTGCGGACGGTAGGCAGATACTTGACCGCGCCGGCGTGTTGATATTCGTGCGGCTCTCCGGTCCACAGTGTATCATCGTTGAACTGCAGTTGTTCGTGTTCTGAGCCGCCGAAGACCATCGCCCCGAGACGTCCGTTTCCGACCGGCAGAGCTTCTGTCCATTGTTGTGCAGGTTGGCGATACCACAATTTAAGGTTGCGCCACTTCGCCGTATCACGGCGATTGATACCAGCCTGGCCTGCATAACCAATCGCACATCCTACAGTTATCAAACAAAAAGCTAAGAAGTAAAAAGTAAATGATGAATTTAGAGTTACTCTGCTTGTTACTTTTGGCTTTACTTTTTCTGGTTTTACTTGTCCACCTTTCATACCAGCTCCTTGTCATAATGAGCAATTAGTTATCTTTGAAACTCAAAGTCTTTACGATGCGTTTGAAGGTTCGCTCAGCCATCTCGGCATCGCCCATAATCTGGTGCACTTCGATATCGAGCTGGTGATTGTTTGGTAACTTTGCGGTGCTGAAAATAAAACTGATCGGGGTTTGCGGTTTTTCTATAAGTGCCCAATCAAAAATGAGTGTGTCCGTCTGTGTCTGGTCTGTTTTTACAATCTGGCCTTCAACTTCAGAGGCCATTTGCTCGAACTGCATCTGCGGGGTGGTCGTCTCGGCGGCTAAGAGATACCGGCAGTGGGCCCAGGCGGTGGGTCTGCCGGAACCGAGGGCAAAAGTACTGCTTACAGAAAAGGCATTTTCGTCGTACTTCCATTGCTTTTCACTTTTCCAGCCGTTGCCCGCCGGCATTGATACCGATAAACCGGCCTGAGTTAATTTTATCGGTTCCGAAAGAATAAGAGCGGACTTTGAAGCGACTATAAGACGCGCGATGAGCAGCGCGACAATAAAAAGGCCCAACAGGGCTATTTTATCGCCCCCTATCTTTCTTATATCGTAAGTTTTATCCATATATGCGGTAATAGTAATTGCCAGGCGTATTTTTTGCAAGCTTACCCTGTTAGAAATTGCAATGGGGTACAAAAAAGGAAGATTTCTAACGGGGTAAACCCTTTAACCTTCGCCCTTTTGCCCGCACCTGTGTTTGCCCGCACAGGTAGTCGCGGGCACAGGTGCCTGAGAAAACCGCCCGTCGTGGCTCGGCCACGCCGAGACAGGCTGTTATAGGACCTTCATCCTGCGCCCGTGAGGCGTGACGGTAGGGGCAGGCCTGTGTGCCTGCCCAGGGCAACCACATTGGGTTGCCCCTACAGCCTGCGTGTTGGATTTTTAGTGCAGAATGGGAATTGCAGCAAGTTTAATGTAAAACTTTTGTTGTTTATAGCCGATTTATATATATATTTTTTAAAGAGTCCTTTCGTATATGTTTTATAGGGTTATGCCTAACCTCGATTTTGCAGAGGACTCCGTGTGCTTTAAACAAGAGAGGTTGATATGAATAATAAGGTGATGTTGCTGCGCGGGGACGAGCCGGAGAAAATCCTGCAGACCGCGATTGGTAAAAAAGTACCTGCTATTATGTCATATTTGTCTAAAGGCAAATGGCACGTCGCAAAGGTGCTGCTGACCGACCTTGTGGCCAACAGGCTAAGTGTTGAGAGTACCGCCACGAAGAAGAAGCAACATCCACTAAATATACAAGTTAATCAGCCGGTCGGCATATCGTTCAAATATGAATACGGCAAGTTTGTTTTTGATACGACTGTGGTTGCTCTTGAGCCGTTGTCCAGCCCGGAGGCCGACGAGGGGTGGGGCGGCACAATGGTACTTGCGGTGCCCAACCGGATTGAAGTGGTCCAGAGGAGAAGCTATTACCGCGTTAATGTGACTGAATCGCTGAAGGTAAAGGTAGTATTGTGGCATCGCAGCGGCAGGCACCAGGCAAAAAAACAGATACAAGATGCTGCAGAGGAGGTACACAATTATTGCCAGGGCAGGCTCGTTGACATTTCCGCCGGCGGTGCGCAGGTTGTAGTTTCGTACCCGGACGAGGCGGGCCCTCCAGCATCTGTCAGGCGTGAGTCTAAAGGCAATATGTCCAGGACTTTTTGCACCGGTGAGCTGAACTTCAAGAAAGGCCAGTTTGTTGGGATGCGATTTACACCTATGCCTTATGAAACGCCTTTGGTGGTCAGTGCCCAGATTAGAAATATCCTGCCGACTGCAGACGGCAAGAGTGCCTCTCTTGGATTGCAGATTGTTGGCCTGGAAGCAAGCCCCGAAGGTCATGAGGTTCTGACCCGACTTATCGGTATTGTTGAGCAGTATTATCAGATAAATCAATCCGGTGCCAGGCAGCGGGATATACAGCCGGTCCAGAACACAGTGTAATACACAGGCCAGAGCCGCCCGGATTCTCTTTATCTCTCTATAGCCCCCCGTCACAAGTTAGAATATTAGGAAATCAGTGTATCAGGAAATCAGGGTGGAGGATATCAGAGAACCAGGATACCAGGGTATAGATTATCAGAAAATCAGGATATCAGGATATCAGGAAAAGACAAAGTTAACCTGATATTCTAGTAACCTGATACCCACTACCTGGTACCCTGATAACCTGGTACCCTTCTTTAAGCGATGTCGTCCTGGTCGGCGATTTGGCTTTTATCAACAGTCGTCAAAGCTGAATGTGCTGCCGAGACGAGGTTGTGCTTATTGCGGATTACTTTGTAGTAAATCCATTTCGCGAAGCTGCTTGCCGCAAAGCCACAGAAAATCAGCACTAAAGCCACCGGTATGTTCCAGATAACAAATGCCAACAGCAGCAGCACCCTTATAAGGTACGCAAATGGCTTCCTGCCCTTTAGGTACTGATTTAGGATATGTGGATATCGAATCCTGCTGACCATCAGCACCGCTACGCCCAGGGCCGAAAACGGCAGGGCATAAATAATTACATTCAGGCCCGGCAGTGTTTCCTGATTGAGTATTATCAGGCTGACTATTACTCCCGCGGCAGCGGGTGTTGGCAGGCCTACAAAGCTCATGTGGGCGGATTCGTCCTCTTCGTTCTCCACATTGAACCTTGCTAATCTAATGGCCGCACAGCTTATATATCCTGCCGCTGCCAGCCAGATGAAGCGCTCCAGAAAAGTCTCAGTGGCCGGATTAAGTCCGGCAAAGCCGGCCAGTTTGTATTCCAGAACTTTCAGCATCAAAAATGCCGGCGCCACACCGAAGCTGATTATATCGCAGAGGCTATCGAGCTGGCCGCCAAAGCTGGAAGTGCTCTTTACTCTTCGTGCCAGTCGTCCGTCGAGCATATCGGCAATCATTGCCAGCAGTATCATATAGCCTGACATCGCAAAGTAAGAAAACTGCCCGAGGCCGAGCTTAGCCCCTTTGCCCGCAAAGACAATGGCCGCGAAGCCACATACCCCGTTGAGAATAGTTATCAGTGACGGCAGGATGGCAATGTACTTTAACCTTTGCCTTCGCACCCGCCGCAGCAGACTCTTTTTGGCAGATTCGGTTTTTAATCTCGGCATATCTCGTACCTCATAATGGTTAATTAGTTCCTGTTGCGGAAACAGCATTTGTCATTCCCGCGGAAGCGGGAATCCAGCTTTTTCGCTCTGGACCCCTGCTTTCGCAGGGGTGACATCGTCGGTTTTTGTTTTCTGCAACAGATACTAATTAGTGAATCGACTACTACTCACTACTCACTATTTACTACTCACCAATTTCGTATTTTACCAGCGGTGTTAAGCCTGCTTTTACTTTATCGCCTATTTGGACCAGGCACTTTGCACCCGCCACCGGCGGGTATTCATCGGAACCCAGCGTTGCTGGGTCACGGATGGGCACGTACAGTTCTGTTCTGGAGCCGAATTTTATCATCCCGAATTTCTGGCCGCCGGTCAATTCCCTGCCCTCGACTTTATCGCAGACGATTCGCCGGGCAATCGCTCCACTGATTTGCCGGACAATCAGTCTGTCTTGTGGGCTATCGGTTCTGACCAGATTCAGGTCATTTGACTCATTGACCCGGCTGGACTGCGGATTCATTGCGTTTTTATATTTGCCTTTTCGGTAGGTGATTTTTTCGACTTTGACATTGCACGGAGCGCGATTAATATGGGTGTCGAAAATGCTCAAAAATATCCCAATACGCAGTGCAGTTCCACCCCTCCCTTCTTGCTTTCGCAAAAAAGCAGGGAGGTCCTCTGCCGTCTCGATGTCGGTAACCTGGCCGTCGGCGGGCGCTAACAGAAGGTTCCTGTCCGAAGGACAGCGACGCTCAGGGTCCCGGAAAAACATCAAAGACCATATCAAAATAACCGCTAACAGCGCTTCTATCGAAATGATGGCCGAGCTGGCTAATAGTGAGTAGCGAGTAGTGAGTGGTGAGTAGTGAGTATTCAACTCACCAATTAACCACTCACCAATTAACCAGACGACAGCCATTAACGCAAGTACTAAAACAGGGTAAATAACTACCTGCGGCCAACCATATTTTGTCAGCGGAATTCTCATATTCTCGATTCTCGATACTTGATTCTCGATTCCTGCCGAGCATCTGGTACGCCTGTAAGAAGCGTATGTATCCATATCCAGAACATGATAATCTTTGACGGGTGTCCGGGCAATAAAATAAAAAAAGGCCGACCCTGTGGATATCGGCCTTTAAGGAGGAGGGGGTGAAATAAGATTTAATTTTCAAGTTACTTACCTGCAGGCTGATTTTCTTCAAAAGCTGCCTCGTAGGAACGACCGATAATTGCCGTTCCTACAATCTATAGACGCAGGCCAGTCCGAAAAGTTACAGGATTTTTGAAAAATTTCTCAAAAATTCTGCAAAAACAGTGATTCTAACACAAAAAGGCCGAGCGAAACAAGCCCAGCCGAAAACAAATACATTTTTACAATTAGCCCTACTTTTATTGCCGCTTCCGAACAACATAGACCGTCATTGGGCGAATCTCTTCACTGAAAGTAACGCCAAACTGTTCAGCAAACCACTTTTTGGCGATCTCGATTGATTCATCACTGCCCCAAAAAGGTGATTCACTGCTGACAGCAGATTCTTCGCGGGATGGCCCCACGGGGGGTTCAGTGGGCAGACCGGTTTCATCGACGATGATGATTTTCTTGGCAGTCAGATTATAATCCTGGTAATAGGCGAAGTTGTCAAAAAGTTGTTTCATTGAGTTGGTCCCGAAAGTAGAGGCCATGCCTGGCATTGTAGCGCGAGCATCTCCCCGAGGGACAGGAGCTTTTACCGTTCGCCATGGCTTTAAAAGGCGCCCGTCGTAGTGTGCAACCCAGACCTTTCTATTTTCGGTCGTCTCAACAATTTCAAGTCCCAATTTATCGAGAACAAAATCAACTCGCTGGCGTTGAGTGAACTTATTGCTGGTGATTAGATCATAGTTGAGCTTGATTTCCTGTAAGTCCTCAGAGATGCGTAAGGAACCATAGGGCTTAATTCGGGTACGAAGGAAGTCACCCAGGGAAGACTGAATAGGCAGCACCCAAAGATGAGTCGTATCGGTTATCTCGGGCAGGCGACCTGGTGAATATGCATCGATTTGCTCATCGCTTTGCCGAGGCAAAAGCTCCATCGTTTCCGGCAGCGGATGTTGCTGGTAATAAGCAGCGATTTTACGCAGATGCAAGTGCCATTTCTCAAATCTCGGCGCGATATGCCAGTCATATTCTATTTTCGCCGTATCAGGAGGCAAATAAGTACGGATATCCGCGGGGATATTCTGATTATAGGTAAGAACTCCATGCCGCCACTGTCTCCATTGTTCCTCTTCAAAGATGTATCCATTATTTTCCAGCATTAGACTCGTTTGGGAATCGAGCCAAATATCCTCCCGTCTATTATCTCTTTCAACTCTCAATCCTTTGGCCCGTTTGTTGCCAATGATGCGAGTACCCAAGTCGACCACTTTAATACCTTTATCTTTAAGCTGGTTTAACCAAGTTGTGACAGATTGAAAATGTCGAAGATCTTTAGCGACTATATGTGCGACCGATTTGCTGATATATAGTAGGTCTGTGTGTTCATTATACTCGTAGTTTCTTTCACCATCATCCCATAATGTGATGGGGCCCTGCCGGTCGTATATTCGATACTCACCGTTTTCTGTCATCCACTCCCATATCTCAAGGGGATACTGCTTCAAGGTGGGTGGCGGTTCATCCAACACGCTGCTGTGTTTTGGCTTAAGGCGCGTAGTCCAGCCAGATATATGGACTGTATTTACATTTTGCAGGGCTTTCATTGCAGCGGCATAAACGGCAGAGGTACCATCAATCGTGCCACCGAAATAGTTTATTCCAATCAATATCGCTATCACTATCACCGCAGCGGCGAGTTTTGTTATTGGGCTTTTCATAATTATGCTCCTTATAATCGGCCCGGCTAAGGCCGATTTTGTTTTTTTGGATTCTTCTTGTGCGTTCATAACGTCAGTGAAAATTCTCTCACGCATCTCGGTACTTGCGGCAAAATTCAACTTCTTCTTAATTGCTTCTTCCATACCATTCGCGGTTTTCATTTTTCCACCTCACCATCTAAAATCGACCGTAGTTTATTCAAACCGTACCGGTACCGGCCTTGAACTGTACTGACTGAGACACCTTGCAGCCTGGCTATTTCTTTGAACTTCATTTCGCCTTTTAGGCGCAGGATTATTACTTCTCGCTGCCGGCCTGGGAGCCGAGCTATGGCATGATTCAATCGTTGAGATTCTTCGCTGCTTATGACCGATTGGTCCGGCTCATTTGCCTCTGAGCTTATCAAATCTATTGTATCCGGCCTTGTGGACCGCCGCTGATTGGTTCGGATTCGGTCCCGTGCACGATTAATAACGCAGGTTGTTAGATAGCTTTTAAGACTTCCACGCAGCTTGAAGTTTTCTTCAGATTTCGCAAAGGAAACGAAAACATCGTGTACAACGTCCTCGGCTGCGCCGGCATCATTTAAAAGAGCCATCGCTAACGTTAGCAAATTGTTCAGGTACTTTTCATAGATGCGGGACAGAGCTTCTCTGCTGCCACACTTAAATCTCCATTTAAGCAGTTCGTCTTCTATCATCTTCGGCCTGTTTGCTCAATATCGAGAACGATCGTTCGTCATTAATATCACGATTACACAACTCATTTTAGTATAAAGAAAACGGATTTTTTACTATTTTTAACATTACGTTTCCCAAAACCGTAGCTGTGCCCCAAAAGCGCAATCGACATAGTTATGCCCTCGCGGGCTTTCCCTGTCACACCACCGGGCATACGGGTCCGTACCACGGCGGTTCGGCTGGTAAGCTGTTCCCTGTTCTGCCAATAAAGCAAGACCAACAGGTAACGCAGGGTCTTCGGATGTACGCTTCGCCTTGAACGCTTCGGTCCCTTTATCCGCAGCCATCGGGGCTTCACCCCTGCTCTCTGCCATAAAGGCCAGTTCCAACTGGATTTTCCGCCGTTTTGAGTTTATGAGTCGCGTGTCCTACGAACCACCCCATTTACCCCTCTTATCGAGGGGAACCGTTCGGGCCTTCCCCACCTTCGGCGAATACTATGCCCTCTGCTGCATCAGGTTGTGTAGAGGACTTACACCTCCAAGCTGCCAAACATGCTCGGCACACTAAAAAGGGGCCTATACCGAATCAATCGATATAAGCCCCGAATTGATGCAAATCTGCTATATGGATACATACGCTTCTAACAGGCGTATCACCATCAACAGTGCAATTTAAGTTGCCACCTAAATTCCGGCTTACGGTGCCGGCCGATACAGCCGAATATCATCAAAGAAGACCATACCTGAACCGCCGGCCTGCAGATTATTCTTATCGCCGAAACCAATAGAAATCGTATTGACATTGGCAAGGTTCACACCCTGAGCCGCAAACTCCTGCAGGTCGATAGTCCATTCCGTCCACTCATATATCAACGCCGCGTCGGGATTATCGTGATAGACCACCGCGCTGCCGTTGAGAGCTACATACATCCGCTCAGCAGCATTAGACGCATCACCGTAGAACCACAGCGATAATACTCCAACACCTTCTTCTGTCCAATCACGCGCCGAGACCAACGTCAAAGTTGCCTCAGAGTATTTGAAATTGTTCTCGTAGAACAATGGCATCGACTGAGAGCCGCCGTGAACAATGTCAGTCTCAACGTAATGTTCTCCCTGGTCAAAATTGGGGTCAGGATAACCTGCCGTGGAGCCGTTTGTTGTGGTCCCCCATCCGTCTATCCACGTATTGAATATCTCGTCGGGTGGATAGTCGTTGTAATCCTCAAAATCCTCTATCCCAAGGAAGTCGGTTACCGTGAAACTACATACGTTGCCTTTGCTGATTGTCGCGTCGGTATTATACTCGTCGATACGCCAGTAGTAAGGCCCGCCGCCCCATTCAACTTCAGGTGGAGTGTAAATGGTAACACCCTGTCGGCCTCGATATATGCCGGTCGTATCGGATGCATCGGCATCGGCAACAGCGCCTTTATCGGTGCCGAAGTACACATCGTGCTGAGATGCATTATCTCCAGGCGACCAGTTCAGGGGCGTTGCCTCTCTGATGTACACTGTTGAGCCATTACCAGGCTTCGGCTCCCAGGCAAGTAATGGGTCACCTCGCATGGCCAGCAGAATCTCTTCGACCGTCAGCGCCTTGTTGTAGATGCGCACATTGTCGATGATGCCCCTAAACCACTGACTAGTACCCCATGAACCAATAACGGTATTACCTGATGTCCCAAGATAAGGAGTGGCAGCAGCCTCAGCTTCCTGCACTCCATTTACGTATATCCTTCTGTTTTGATTCTCAAAATCGTACCAGAAAGTTATGTGGTACCATGTATTGTCTTCGATGAGCCCGCCGGCCGTATCGAGGTCATTACTATAAAATCCCATGCGAACGCCACGAGGGGGCACATTTCCCGTACCAATATTGGGCCCTCCAAGCCGAAAATGCATACTCGTGTCCAGTGCGTTTGTCTGGACTTGGGAGAAGACTACTTGCTCGTTGGTATACAACACCGGATTAACCCACATCGTAATAGTGAAACTTCGACTATCCAACGGAATATACGGAGCATCGACGCGAGCATCAGAACCGTCGAACTCCAGGGCAGCACCGTCATACCCAAGCACCCACTGCGGGTCACCTACGAACGTTCCATGATTGCCATAGCCGGACCAATCAACGGCAGTAGTACCCATGTCCTCATCAAGCTTCCACCAGCCAACAAGACTGGGGTCAGTAATGGCTATAATGGGTATTGTGCTGAAGCTCCAGACATCGCCTTTATATGTAGCGACGCCGTCAAACTCATCGATACGCCAGTAGTAAGTCTTCTCTAAATCAAGTGTGCCGGGAGTATAGGTTGTAGTTCCCTGAGGCAGACCCACAACGGCACTGTTCACATCGTCAAAATTGTCGCCGAAATGCACATAGTGCAATTTTGAACGAAAACCTCCCGTCCAGTTGAGCTCGGCATCCGGGTCCACAAATTTGACGCCATCGGACGGGTTGGGTTCATAGGCAGTGTAGGGAGGAATCCAAAAGCTCCAGACCTTGCCTTTCCACGGACTATTCGGGTCGGTGTCATTGACCTCGTCGATTCGCCAGTAGTAAGTCGTGCCCGGAACAAGGCCATCCGGATAAGGAAATCCGAGAAAACCAATAATCAAGTTCGTTGCGGCCTGGTTGCCCAGGAACGTACCTTCGGCCCCGGCATCCACATCGTCAAAATTCTCACCCAAGTACACATCGTGCGAGACGGCAAAATCACCCGCCCGCCACGAAAGGTTAATCCACGTATCTTCATACAGGGTACCATCAGAAGGATAGGGACCTAAGGCATACGGATATCTCGCGTCTGCTCCTTCCAAGACGGCGAGAATTTCCTCTTCTGAAAGTGGGTGATCGTAGAGGCGAACATCGTCCATCATCCCGAAGTACCAACCCTCGGCGAGACTGGGCTTGGTGCCGATTGTGAATTTGGTAACTCCGGTCATGGGCCTGGTCATACCGTTGCCGCTTAACCACAGGACCCCGTTGAGATATATCATCTGCTCTGCGGTGTCGGCATTCTTGACCATCGCCCAGTGCTGCCAGGAACCCTCGAATTCATCGGGCGTAGCAGCCTGGCTGATTCGGTCGTACCCGCCTGCGGTTGTTCCGCCTGTGTCGAAGTACACGTTACCATCGCTCCAGGGCACGTGGGCGCTCATGACCCTTGACTCATTATTGGGAGGGTCTTGAAATGCTCCGAAGATAAAGTTGGCTTGTGGCTGAGCATCCGGGTCGCCATATGCCCAGAACGTAATGGTAGCCTGTGTTTCAATAGTCGACCATGCTTCAGCCGGAATATCCACGTAGGACGATCCTTCGAATTTCAATGCAGAACCAAAGCGTCCGGCCTCCCATATCGGCTCCGTTATAGTCCCATGACGTCCGAAACCGGATGAGTCATTGGCAACCGTACCGGAACCCTCATCCAGCTTCCACCAACCGACGAGCTCTGCCTTAGCAGTGCCCGTCAGAGCCACACTCAAGACAAAAACAAAAGAAACCAAATAAATCAATTTCTTAGACATAATAGTTCTCCTTTTCAAACAAAACGACCGATAATAATTTTCACACTCACTACATTCTTTTACGCCCAGGACAGTTTTTAACGACTTGGCACTACCTCCTTCCTTTAAAACGTAATATTAGCCGTTAATTGAAATGTAAAAAACTTAACTGCGAAGCACCTGTACTCGCGTTACCGCACCTGTGCTTGTGTTACCGACAGGTGCAGGCAGGTG
>Ga0209979_1001906_pt1 | contig 21351 bp, 30 predicted proteins | sample AnhtaG_FD_183114 | JGI IMG/M metagenome (GOLD analysis project Ga0209979, IMG submission 183114) | Deep subsurface microbial communities from Anholt, Denmark to uncover new lineages of life (NeLLi) - Anholt_01485 metaG (SPAdes) (version 2) | ecosystem: Environmental > Aquatic > Marine > Oceanic...
CGGGGATGATATAAGGGCAGCCAAACAATACAGGGAGCTAACAGATGAAGACTCCTGATATTTTCAAAGAGATGGGGTTTCCTTCGATTGAGGAAAACCACCCTTCCCCTAATCAAATGGGTCCTTTATTTCGTTGGTCTTTGCTGTAGGCCGTTCCTCTTTGGGAACAGTAGCAGAATTTTCTTTCTTGCCCAGGAAAGTAATCTCATCGATATTTACTTGAGTGGTTTTCCTGGGATTGCCTTCCTTATCTTTCCATCCTTTATGTTTCAACTTACCCTGGATACAAAGTAGTTGACCTTTCTTGATCCACTTTTTACAGAACTCGGCTCTTTCGCGGCCCCACATAACACAAGGGTGATATTGAACGCTTTGCTTAGATTTTTCATAGCGTTCGTTTGTGGCCAGAGAAAATTTAGCAAGAGAAACATCCTTGTCTTTTCCCTTACCCCGGTCGAATTGGACTTCATTCGATACCCTACCGACGAGGATCACTATGTTCTTGGATTGAAAATCGGACATTTTATTTTCTCCTTATAGAGAATCTTTATTTCCGGGAATCTCACTCTTTAAGTATATATACTCTACTGGGAAAGATAAACAGATAATACGGAGAGGTTCTGACAGTTTATCTTATAAAATATCACCCCTGATATCACCTCAAAAGGCTATTACATCGGGACTTGACATATCTGTTATAATTAATTAATATAATAAAATTAAGAAATTTAAGGGAGGTTTTCGATGAAAAAGCACACAGATTCTTATGTGCTTCGGGAATCCAAGAAAAATTCCTCAAAACAAAAAAAGAGTTTTTCTTCCTACGGAGAATTTCATCAACACTAACAAGGATATCAGCTTAAAAAATGGCAAAAGCGCAAAATCATCACATGTTTGTCTTCCTTATGATGAATTATTTAATCAGCCAAAGAAAGAAGAAACTGGTTAATGCCGAGCAAAAATAAAGAAAAGGAGGCAGGTCAATGACAATAGTTGCCTGTGTAAAAGTATACGATGGAATTGTTTTAGGAGCTGATAGTGCGACACAAATAATGGGAAAAGATCCACAAGGAAACATGAGTGTCCTTAAGGTGTATGAAAATGCACAGAAATTATTTCAACTTCAAAAATTACCTATTGGAATCTTAACGTATGGTATTGGAAATATTGGCAAAAAATCAATTGAGACATTGTTAAGAGATTTCGATAGAGCACATCCTATCGATAAGAAAAAATATACTATTGAGGAAGCAACAAAATTCCTTTTTGATTTTTTTAAAAATATATACGACGAGCAACATAATAAAATTCCTATAGAAAAAAGACCAATAATGGGACTTTTTGTTGGAGGCTATTCATATGATTCTACAGAGGGAGAAGAATGGGAGTTTCTTTTACCAAGAGATTCTAAACCCATAAAAGTTAGAGAGCGAGATGCTTTTGGTTCAAGTTGGAGAGGTGCATCATTGGCATTTACAAGATTAAATTTTGGGATTGACCCAAGAATTACGGATGATTTAATTAAATCAGGCGTGGATGCAGGAAAAATTAAACAGATATCCCAAAAATACCAATCCCCTGTGGTATATAATGGGATGCCTGTAAAAGACGCAGTTGAATATTTGAAATTTATTTTGAGAACTACAATAGGTTTAATTTCATTTGAAATAGGTGCTCCCTCTTGTTCAGAACCTATTAATATCGCAATAATCAGTCAAGAAGGAAAGTTTACTTTATTAGAAAATATTTAATCTCAAAAGGAGGAATAAATGTATAACGAATTGATTACCATGGATGACCCTCAAATTTTGAATAAAAACAAAGATGGAGGTCAACCTGATTTTTTTGACATAACTATTTCAAAGAATCATTTTAATTTTTCTTTTGATGGAATATTTCATGAAGCAGAAGCGATGAAAGATGAAGATAATAGATTCTTCGGCACACATATAAGAGAAACGATAAAAACATTTAAAGAAGTATTGAAAAAATAAAAAAAATGGCTAAGCCTTGGGACAGGCTAATAAAAGATTCTGTTAAAATTATCGTTTCTTTTTTCGTGCTAACAATCTGTGCGCTTGTAATTTTTGGCAATTATCCTGACGAATATATAAAATGGGCATTGGGCATGATTGGAGTAATAGTAGGCTATTGGCTTAGATAGCATTTAAGTCTATTCTCCCCACTCTTCAATAGAATCCTTTGATATCCCTCCAAAAATAGGCAAATATTTAACTATAATACCCAAACGCCACGAAAGGCTCCTTGAAGATATAAAACTACCACCGAAAATCATAATTATTTTGAAGATTTTCTGCGCAGATTTTAGGACACAGACGTAGATGCTGTTTAAAATTTTCGCTTTAAAAATCATAAAAAACTTAGAGCCTGAAAAAAGCTCTGGAATAAATTGTGCGACACAGCCCAAGGGAGGACGGTTGTTCTAAGCATTCCCTGGCTTTTAAGGGCTAAGAGTCTCGGCGGTTAATCCTCTTGTCGGTCTTTTTTTGAAAGCTCCTTTACGGTCCCGATTATTACGCCGATGACTGCTATTATAAGTATTGACAAAAAGAGATTGACTCCCATATAACGATGAAGCACGAAAAAGATTGCTGCAGCAACAATGAGCCAAATAGTATAACCACGGTCGGGTTTTTCTTTGCTCAATTCTCACCTCCTTTTTTTAATCATAGGCGACGTATTCCCGCGATCTATCTCTTCTACGAGCAAGTTCACTAGCATAGTATTTTCCAAGTGATTCAGCATGTTTCTTTGCCCAATCTGTAAGTTTTGTCTTTCCTGCCGGGGGCGCATCTACATACAAAAGACCGGCCATGAGCCCCTCAATCTCCTCACGAGTAATAAGAACATCATTGATAACTTTGCCGATGATACTTCCCACGATGTATCCAAGCGTTGGCGAGATAGAAATTATTGCTTTATTTTTACCTATGATTTTACTGATTTCTTCAACGAGACCTTTATAAGTAAATGTTTCTGGACCAATAGCATTAATGACTGTGTTTTCTTTGCTATCACTTTCCTCAACCGCCAACTTCGCAAGATCATCAACATAAATAGGCTGAAGCCTGTATTGGCCATCGCCAAACACTCCAAAAACCGGAAGCCTACGTAGAGCCCAGGCAATGTTGTTGATGAGAATATCTTCTTTACCAAATAATACGGCTGGGCGAAGGATAGAATATCGAAGACCACTTTCTTTCAATATCTTCTCAAGTTTCGCTTTGCTATTGAAGTACTCAAGATGTGATTTCTCTGACGGGTTCGTTATGCTGACATGGACGATTCGCTCGACACCTGCTTCCTTGGCAGATTTAAACAGTGTGATTGTATTTTGTACAGCCGAAGCAAAAGAAAACGTTTTGCGGTTAAATCTAACCCAGTACGTATTATATAGGACTCTCACTCCTTTCAGTGATTCCGTGAGCTGTTCTGGCTTATTGAAATTGAAAGGGTATGTCTTTACTTTATGACCGAAAGGGTTCCGCCGATGTAATGAATTGGTAAGTATGATTACTTTGTGTCCTTTATTCAAAAGACGCTGTGCAATATATTTTCCAGAATATCCGAATCCTCCAGTGACTGCATGGGTTTCGTGCTTAGACATAATCATTTACATCTCTTTTTCTCTTTGCTAATGAGGACTATTTATCTGAAGATGAAGCTAGATAAAAAATTATTTTCTAAATTGTTTGAATCCCCCGCTTTTTTTATCCCTGGGTTTTCTTAATCGCGCTTTATTAACCTTGAGCTTTCTAGAGTTTAATTCATGACCATCCAACGACTCTATCGCTTTTTTGACTTGTTCATCATTCTCAAATTCTGCAAACCCAAATCCCTTTGATCTACCGGAATATTTGTCTCTAATAATGTTTACATTTCGCGCCTCGAAGCCCTTCTCCTTGATTATTTCTCTTAGCTCTTCTTCGGTTACTTCATAGTCTATATTCCCAATATAAATCTTGTTTTCTTCGTCCATTATTACTCCTTTAAAAAATATTATCCATCAAATTTATCTTTCCTTTTTTACTTTTTTATCTTAGTTAACAGAATGCCAATTGTGCGACACAGGCCAGGAGGGGTTATCCCAAGGATTCTCTGCAGCTGAGAGGCTTTGAGAATCACATGCCCTTTAGCGTCTCATCAATATCTTCGTCCCCTGGCTTCTTTATTATCTCGTAGCCCTTCTCATAAAGTGTTTGGATGAACCAGCGGATGGGCTGAATTGTATGCCTTGCCGACGCCTTCAAAAAATCGCCCACCCATTCAGGGAACTCGCCGGCCAGCTTTTCAGCTTCTTTCAAATCCATGTCGTCACCTCCTTTTTTTTTATCGCCTCATTTATCATTTTTTAAAGGCTCTTCTAAATCAACAATGTCTCGATTTTCAACATTAATCTCTTGCCAAAGCAACTCTTTTGTTTCCTTATCTTCAACTATAATCCAGACTCTGCCGTCCATGCTGTCGAGCAAGAATATTTTTTTTGCAAGTTGTTGGTCATGAACAATCTCATATCTGCCTCGTCTTGTTATTCTCATCTCTATAACACGTTCGTGACGAGCCTCCTTTAATTGGTTTTCAAGGTGTTCTCTCTGCTCTAGGCGTTCCGTCTCATACTTCAATATGGCCTCTCTTTTGGACTCGCAACAAACGAAGATTAAACACGTAAATAATAAAAATGCGATGGTTAGAACTCTTCTCATTCTCCCCCACCTCCTTATAATTAGATTCATCATTTCTTACATCTTATGAAGTGCTTTCAGGATGACTTTGCAAATTATCCTGTCATCCCATGTGCTTTCGTTAATTTGACGACAGAGAACATCAGCACGGCTCGTGGAAATCCAGTATTTCGGTTTCTTCTTGTCAAAGAGGCAAAAATAAATCTTGCCTGATGACCAGGAATTCTGACGAGTGCATCCTGTAATGATAGACATAACAACTCCCAGCGTTATTGCAAACGATTGCTGATCGGGATAACGGTGAATTGATATCTGTGCATAGAAGTCAACTTTTCCTGCCTGATTTTTAACAATTCTAAGAATTCGTGCTTGAACTCTATACGGTGTAAGAGGTGATGCTACCTCTTGAAACAGCTCGAGGGTTGAATTCATCAGCGTTTTAATCTGAGGCAGACTCTTGTCTTTATACTGAGAGAACGCGGGAATTGAAAACAGAAGAGAAAATATAACGAAAATAACTAAAAGTTTTCTCATCTCTTAACCTCCCTTTTCCTTCTCTTCTTCCGTTCCCTCTTCTTTTTTCGCTTAGTCGTTGTGTGCTTTTTCTTCAATCACGACTCCCCTTCTTCCGGATCCTGGATTCTCTCAACATAACATATGATCGTCTTTAAATCGGGTACCAGCAGCTCGAGCGCCTCACGGGCATCGAGCCAGTGTTCTTCCCACTGCTGGATGATTTTGTCCATTCTCTTGATTGCCTCTGCCGCTTCATTTTTATCGTTCAATGCTCGCTTCCTTCAAGTTATATAAAATCTCACCTCAAACTGTCTTTTTTCAATCCAGGGAAGCCAGCGCTTTAGGATCTCTGGCTTCCACTCGCCTCAATTAATCTTCTCAATTTCGCTTTTTTTAAAGATTCTAAAAGAACTTTGCTTTTAGTTTATCCCTTGTATAACGACCCTGAAAAATTAATATGGACGTTGGCAAAATCCTATCTCTTCGCTCCTCGAGCCATCTCTCCGCAATAAACTTCAGATCGCTTGCGGTTATTAAACAGAATGGGACGTAAGGCTCAATCTTCATCCGGGCAAGTTTATCCCCAATCTTGTGGTCAAAACTATGTGCTATGATTATAAAGCACTTCAATGCAGTCTTGGCGTGAGGCTCAAGTTTGTCATATTGGTCTTTAATATACCTGCGGAATTGGTCACGATGGGCTATAGGCAATTCGTAAGGTGGGTATAAGACGGTTTTACAATCATATAAAATTATATTGTCTTCTTTTATGACGCCATCCGGTTCTTCTCTCCCTGGAGTCTGTGTTTTTACAGTAAGCCTGAAAATTGATTCAAAAATATATTTTGTTGCTCTCTCAAAGTCGGTGGCTATAGTAGGTAATGAAATCTGTTTATCGTCAATACCAATATCTCTATAAGCATTCATGTTCTGTGTACTTAAGTCTTCATATATAGAAAAAAGTTCCTTTGCTGTAGCTCTTGTTCCTTTTATTTGATAATTCCGAAAATAATGAACAATTCTCTCAATAATTTCTGCCTTCCTTCCTCTTGTAGAAATTTCATATAATTTACACAAGTCAATCAATTCATCTGTTCTTAAACTGTCCAATGCAGTTTCTAAGGAGTATATGCTGTTTACTATTCTCTCAATTCTTTGGTCCTTAACTCCTGATACCATGAATTTCTTCTTTGCAAGAAAACTAACTAGCTGAGAAGTAGTAAATTTGGACAAGGCTTCCTTAAAGGCCTCATCCGTTACTAAACGCGGCTCTGGTTGTATAATAGTAACCTTCTCCTCAGTCACTTTTATATCCTCTCCTCTTTTTACATGACTGATTAATGTAGGAACCAACTCATCTTTTCTACGTTTTCGAGGACATTTGCTCCCTCGAGCAATACTTAGTAGGTCTCCTACCGTTAAAGTATTTAATAAATCTGAGGGCTTCACTCCTTTTTCCAATACACGGTTAATCCTCGCCTCTTGGCTTCCTCCTTTGGTCAATTCTAACCAGCCCAAAGCTGAATGCAACTGGGAACTCGTCATATAATTTAACAATCTCCGATATGGTTCTGGATCAAGCTCAATTCCCCACGTCGCTTTTATCCGCTCAACTATTTCTTCTGGAATAATGTAATTAGACTCATGCGTAAATATGATGCCTTCCCTTGCAAAATGTTCTATTTCCCGATTGAAGGAAGTCTGGCTGAATTTAAAGACTTCAAGACGGGCTTCCAAAAGCCTATGTTCACTTCTCGTAATGTTTAGATATTCTCTTAAGGCACTTAGAAGATTTGCTTCTGGAGGTAAAAGGTCTTCCTGATAATCCCAGGCAGTTTTGAGCATCTTTGCATATAGATCATATTGTTTATCTTCTTTCAGAGCTTCTCCGCTTTTGGCTTCCTCTATCACATTCTTTATTTCTTCTTGGACAATGCCTTTTATTTCCTGAATAGGAATAAAGTAGTCTTGTCGATTTGTTATGATATCTAAGATGGTATAGCCTGGAGGTTTCCTGAATTGTATCCTTCTTTTTATATGGTCATAAGTAGTTAAAACTTTGCTAAGCTCATCTCGAAGAATATCTAGAGGAAGCCCTACGTAATTTGCAATTTTATCCTTAGCGAGACGATTAAGGTCAGACCTTTTTTGAGAAGATAAGACATCGTAGATTTTCATATTAAAACACCTCCTTACTCTCGATTCGTATCAATATCGAATGCCACTTTATTGACCATCCTGCTCCAAAGCCTCGACTGCCTTCTTTTTCCTCTTTTATAATTTTAGTTCTTCTGTTTTTTTAAATTCGAATTTGTCTGTATCATGGTCATAAAATGTCCTTCCGTAGACTATTGTCTTACTGCCTTCCCCCCAATAAGCCCAAACCAGTCGGATTGCCCAGACCTCGATATCCCTAACTACGCCATTATTATCGAGAATACGTTTTGACGATTTACATACGGTATTAGCCCAAGCTCGCGCTTGGTCAAGAGTTACCGGGTGAAATAAGAGGTACATCCAGATGCGATACGTTGAACCATCATCCTTAACTCCTGCAATTGAAATGTATTTAGCAAAAGGCTCGTTGTCGAAAGATTCATCGCTGGGAATAGCTTTGATTTTCTGCTCAACTTTAGATAGCTTTTCTTTTTCTTCAAGTTGTAAACATAAAAGAGATAGAGATAGGAATAACAATCCTAAAATTAAAACCTTGGCTTTCATTTTTCACCTCACTCGAAAGACTGAGATTTTCCGATTCTGGAACTCAATCTCTCAAGTTCTTGCATTTTGCAACTCCTCTAATATTTCAGCAAAATCAAAAGTAGATCTCCAGAATTTTCCTACAACGTTGACATTCTTTTAATTTACATGCACAGCTATTACACAACTTAAAAGCACTGCTACTTGTTCCTCTTCCACAAGCTTCACATGTTCCAATATCTGTAGGATAACCAGGGACCTTGCGAGAAAAGCATAAATAGTCACTACCCCAATTACTTGATGGACAGTGCAACGAAGATGCGCATGAATAAAAAAGAAAGATAAAAAAAATCATAATGATTAAATAATGGCAATTAATTTCCAGAATAAACTTTTTCATTTTTGGACCCCTTTCTGATATTCTATTATACCACAATTCGCTTGATCCATTTCCTTTATTTCTCCAGTGCTTTAACGGCCTTCTCGATAGCTCTCCTGCAGCTCTTCTCGTCCGAGCTGAGATAGATGACCCGGCTGATCTCCGCTGGCCCCATTCTCTTGAAAGCCTGGATCCAGGAGTGCCGCTTTTTCGGAGTGATTTTCAGCCCGGGCATGAGATTTCTGAGCAGTCCGAGGACGAGTCCCCCGCGACCGGGGAGTCCGGGAATCTCGAGATCCTCAATCTCCGGGAGCTTGATGTCCTCAATCTTTGGTACCTTAATATCAGGGAGCTTTAATTCAGGGACCTCAATGTCAGGGACCTCCGGCACAATCTTTTTTTCAAGGCTTCGAGGATCAGGCTGTTTTAACTCAGGCTGACATCTCTTGATGTTTACCAAGAGTCGATCGAGTGTTTCTGAGAACTGAAATTCCGATATCAGCCCTTCCTTCCATTGTCGGTTGATTTTATCAATGATGCTTATTTCTTCTAAGATCCGCTCAATTACCGGATACCCTATCTTGGCTTTTCTCTTCATTAGCTTTTACCTCCTTTCAAGGTGCTCGGTCTCGTCAGTTTTCTTAACCTCGATCTTGGCCTCCATATCTTCAAATTCTTCCGGTTTAAGCCCTCTTCTAAAATTTACTTCAATAGGTTAACCGCCTTCATCTTGCCTATTCTTTTTCTATTATTGTCTTCCCTTTGACCGACTTGAGCTGGATGCAATAGAAGTCGGTGCTCTGCTTGCTCTCCTTATCCGGCTCGAGCGGGAAATGCCGGGTGTCACACTTCTTGATTTTTTCGTGGATCTCGTATGCTTTGAAGAATGCCTTGCCGTTCACGCTAAAGCTCTCGTGGCTTTTGTGCCGGATGATTGCGTAGCTGCCCGGACAGGAATCTTTCCAGAACCAGAACCCAATCTTCCAAGCCGCTTTGTCGAAAAAAAGGACAACGAACTTGAGTCCGTCGCCTATCATCTCCTTCACGTGGCGGTTGAACGACATGCCACCTTTGTTGATAGTCACATACGGTTCGGAAAATCTCTCACCGTGTCCGCCCCGTGTCGGCATGAATTTTTCGTATACCATCTTCTTTCACCTCCTTTTTTATTGGATTTCTTAAATCATTTTCTCTCCCATCCATCACCTCCTTATTTATTCGGAGAGGAGCGGCCATGAAAATATACCAAGGTTTCTTCCATACAGACTCCTTTTTTTGAATTTGGCCGCTCCGCATTTATGCCTCCATATCTTCAAATTCTCCCAGCTCCTCACTTAAAGATTTTTCTGAATCCCTTGCCGGCTGCCTTACCTGCAGCGCGTCTCACGATCCGCTTGCCGACCTTCCCTTTCTTCACCGCAGAGATGTCTCCCAGGATCCTGGCCAGAAAATATAGGATCCCGCGTGTCTTTGAAATGCTCATCGTCTCACCTCCTCAAAAATTGTCTGTATTTCTCTCTGATTTTCATCTTTTCCATTTAGCGGTCACGGCATTGTCAGTTGAATCGTAACCCGGAATGTAAGGCTTGAGGTCCAAAATGGGCGTTTCATCGAATGCATCAATTTTTTCCAGCTCCACTACATTATTTTCCACAGACAAAATACGACATAGACTCAGCGCAATAAGATTGGGGCGATAGGGGGACCGACAGGCGAAAACACCCGTCAATGGATTTTCAGGATTCCCGCAAGGATGCACTTGAAGGATTAAACGTTTTTCAGCAGTATCGTTACGGTCAAACCACCAAAGCACCCACACATGAGAATTCTTGTCGAGTCCCTGTAAAGCAGGCTCATGCTTTTTCTCCAATATGAGCTTCGTGCTTCCCTCAACCTTTCGAACCTTACCAATCGGTTTAAGTATGAATTGCTCTTTCTGTTCGACTGTTTTTTGTTCTTCTTTGGCTAGCCTTCCGATATTCTTGAAAGAAATCTCCTCACCTTGAATAGCAACACAAACTAGCAACATCAGAACAAAACCCAAGAACGTCCTCATTGTTTTTATCATGCGTGATCACCTCCTTTTTTTTAGGCGACGGCTGAGGAACGGTGTCAAACCTCAGCACGGCATAGATGGGAACCAAATGGTTGAACGGGGATATCGTTTTTTTTATTCGCCGCCTGGATTTTTTCATTTGATCTCTATTTTCTAAATGACCATTCAAAGCCAATATTTATGCTAATGTAAGAAGGATTGAAGAAACTAGGTCCGAGTCCTATAACATAAGTAAAAGGCAATCTTAAATTCAAAAACTGGCCTTTTGAGAACTCATATTTTACTCCGCCTCCCATTCTTGCTAGACCCCCGAAGTATATTTCACCTAGGCCTCTCAGTATTCCTACGCCGCCAAATAAATAAAAACAAGGCCTGTTTTTTTGAGGGCTGTTTAATAATAAAATTACATTCAGTAAATGATTCAAATAATCTTCATCTTGAGTAGGAGGATCGATATGTTCGTCATAAGTAGATTGGGCTTGAAATTCACTCTCTAACTGGATTCCTAAATGATTGGAAAAATAATATTGAAAGCCGAATCCAAAATTGTAGCCTAGTTTAGTTTGAGATTTCCCTCCCCACGGGTCGATGTCTGGCCTATAAGGGCTTGACAGTCCAAAAGAATGCCCTATGTTAAAAGTAAAAGTAAATTTATTCTTTTGTCCTTTAAGGGCAGATGGAGAGGCTAGGAAGAATAAAAAGGTTAATCCTAAAACTAAAATCTTGACTCTCATTTTCTTATCTCCTTTTTAAGTTCTCTACGACCTTTTCTAAATCAGACAAGTTGTCGTTGATTCCTTTCCCTTTCCTCTCCATGAGCTCCCTAGGATAAAATTCAAATAGCACAGAGAATAATTCCAGGCATTTAATAAGAGCGTTAATCCAGCCCTTCAAAACACACAATTGATCCTCTTGAATTTCGTTATCAGCTTCCCACAGGATGATTTTTTTTCTAAATACTTCTAAGTATTCCAGCTTTTTCTCTGTGTCTTTTTTGTTCATCGCATCATTTCAGCTCGCTTTGATCGGCCAGATGTGAAAATGACACACAGTAAATATTATTTTCGTTGATGATATAATAGCCGTTTGCTCTCAAATATTTTATAAAGCTCCACAAGGTTTTGATTGTTCCTAAGCTAAATTTTACCCGCTTATGCACTTTTATAAATTCCAGAAAAATCAAGCCGTCTTTACTTTTCAATTCCTGTTTTGTGGGTTTGAGAAAGTGATCTATCGGATTGAGCTTGACGGTATCCAGCCCTTTCTTTTTAGGCATTATCCACCTCCTTTTAGAGATGCAGGAGGGACGCTTAACGCCCCTCCCACAAATCGAATTACCACTTACCGAAGCCTGGACCGGCTGGACTTTTGTAAAGTATACCGTGCTCCCCTACTGAAGGATCATTAGAAACCTGCTGAATTTTTGCAAAAGCTCCCCAAATAACAGGGCCAATTTCAATACCGTCAGCTGTATACCAGTAACCGTCAGCTTTAGTCGCATCCGCGGGTGCTGCAACGATTTTCACGAAATAAGTCCACTTTCTGAGCTTTCCATCTACCTCAACTTTTCCTGACTGATGGTTTGTGCACCATGCGCCTGAACCTATGTAAGAATCGTACCCGTAATGTCTATCCAACGTGCCATCAAAATCACAATCTCTGTTGCTCAACCAAGCATCATTCCACTTCATCACAAGCTCAACGTCACAATAATCTCCTCCTATCACTCGATCATAATCACAATACCTCCCGTTAAATATGTGAGCCTGATAGTTATAACCAAACTCATCATATCCTGGCATTATGAACTTCCCATCTGAAGTTTTGAGTACTCCATCCTGAATAGTCACACACTGAGCCCATGTCAAGGCTACTGCGGCAACCATCACCAATAAAACTGTCATTAAAATTCTTTTCACTTTTACCTCCTTTAAAATTTTTTACCTTTAATCTATGACCTAGTTAGAATCTCTGTGCCGTTTATCACCTCCTTTCTTAAAGTAGAGGAGAGGAGCAGCTCGCAAGATTGGGCTAAGGAATTAAGGAAAGGAATCAAGACGATGCTACTCCTGCTCCCTGTTTGATTTTTTTCAGGCGACGGCCGGAGCGCGCCAAAACCGGCCTTAGACAAAAGGGGTTAATGATGGGAAACCTAAAGATGTGGACGCTCTTTTTTTTGCCGCCTGGATTCATTCGGTCCTCTACTCAATTTTTAACTTTGACTTAACGGTCTCAAACATATCAGCTTCTAATTTGCCTGTAGAAACACAAGTTCTGACTTTGATTGAGTCACCAGCTCCCGCAGTTGCCGGCTGAATTGTCTGCCTATACAAACAATTTACCTTTAGCTCGGAAGAGCTTTCGGTGATTTTTTTTACGAACACATTAAATCGGCCTTCGCGCTCTAATTCTATCCATATCCCTAATCCTCCACAGTCACAATACACCTTCCCTTTTTTGCCTAGCGGATAGCCAATCCAGTCCGTTGTGATAAGTCCAGAATCTTTCTCCATGTTCGCAATGGGCAAATTCATCTCAGAAAATGAATCGATTACTGCAACCCAGACATCGTCGAACTGGGCTTCGATCGTAAAGGCTTTGACTATCTGTCGTGGAGCTGGCGCGGTGGCGCAACCGTAAATCATGAAACACATTAATCCTAAAACGAAAATCTTGATTCTCATGTAGTCCTCCTAAAGTTTATTTTTTAATGCCTAAAATTTATTCTCTATCCACACCTCCTTTTTTCAGGCGACGTCCGGAGAATGCCTCAACCCGGTTAATCTCCTTATGACTTTTTTATTTTGAATGTCAACTGCTTGACATCTCCTATGTTCCACCCATTAATCGCCCCAGACCTCTGCTGTGTGGGTGGATCTATTGTAATTCCAGAGGAAACTGGAACTACGGTCATCCAATATCCATAATTCGCATCCGAAGCCCACGCTGAACCCAACGAACAAGACATCAGCTTCCACTTAACAGGAAAAGTCTCCTCCGATGAAGTTTTCAACATCTCAAAACTAGCCGAAACATTCACCGTTCCTGTGCCCACATCTCCTGCAGGAATGGTCAACACCTTCAGCAAAACGTCATTCGTCCCTCCATAAACATTGAAAACATATGTTGGACTCAGTGTGGCTCCAACACCAATCTGAAGCTGAACGGTATAAGTGTCGTATTGCGGAACTTCTGGCGAATATGGATTTTTGATTTTCTTGTCGCAGGAAAGAATAAAACACAGGCAAACCAACCCCAAAGCTAAAATCTTGATTCTCATTCAGTCCTCCTAAAATTCTTTTTATTCAGGCGACGAGCCAGGAGCGCGCCGGAACCTGGCCCTAATTGTCAGCAACTGGGGAGTTGTTGATGGAAAACAAAAAGACGAGAACGCACCTTTTTTGTTCGCCGCCTAACTCATTCAGTTGATCAGCTTATGATGACTCTGACCTTCAACGATTTTCAGCAACCTCATCGTGCCTGTGCTTTGAGTCCAGGTGACTTCAAACCAATACACCAGCTCGATCGCATAGCCATTGTCATCAACGCCCTCGATGCCGAAGATTATGACATCTGGCTGCTTTATTAAACGCAATAAGATGTAAGGACGAAAGTTGCCAAGAGGATTGAAGCTGCCACCCCCAAAGTCATAAGAGTAGAACATTATGTCATATTGCCAGGCTGTTACCAAAACGCTTGAGATTTGACCTCCGACTCCAGCAGTTTCAGTCATGATGATAATAAACTCTGATTGCCATCTCTCATAAATCGGGTTCCACCAAAACCACGGAAACTCAGGATCTAGGCTGACATCAAGCTCGGCCCATTTCAAAATCTCGACTACGCAAGAGGCTGTTTTAGAACCGTCGCTATTTGTGGCTGTCAGAGTGTAGGTGGTCGTCGCTTCCGGACTGACTTCTGTCGTTCCTGTTGATGAGACGGTCCCGACGCCATGGTCGATCGTGATGTTCGTTGCGTTTTTCACGCTCCATGAAAGCACAGAATAATCGCCCAACATTATCGATTCCGGCGTCGCTGTAAAAGATTCGATTGTCGGTAAAATAAGCTCGGGAATATCAGGTTCTGTTGGGAGCTTCTTTTTACAACTAAACATCGGAAAAAACAAAGACAAACACAGAAAACATAAAAGCATTTTTTTAATCATTTAAACCTCCTAATTAAATTTATAGGCGACGGCTGAGGAACGGTGCCAAACCTCAGCGAGTTACAAAAAAAGTCTGGCGATATGAAACAAGTTAATTGGTAGGACATCATTTTTTTTATTCGTCGCCTGATTTTTTATTTATCCTTTTTAAAATTAATAAGGACAGTCATCAACAATTGCGAAAATTATGTCTCTTATCCTTGTTCTCTCAGTTTCCTCCAATTTTAAATTTGATGGCTGCCCTCATAAAATTTATTTCCTCTCTTTCTTAAAAATAGCTTTTCAAGAAAAGATAAAAAAGGGAAGGCTGGAGTTTATTCCTCTGATTATTTTTTTATAAACGGTCTTTCCGCTCACGATGGTTTCGAGAACCTGAATATCTTTGATCTTCTTTGGGTCGATACTAAGTGGATTCTCCGCGAGGATGACAAAATCTGCCAGTTTTCCCACTTCAATCGAACCTTTCACGTTCTCTTCGAAGTTTTGCCAGGCTGCATCGATGGTCACAGCACAGAGTGCCTCCATAGCTTTGATCCTCTGAGCAGGCCCGATCACCTTGTTTCCTGTGGTGATGCGATTCACTGCCGCCCATACAGCGAGCAGGGGACTCATCGGTGTGACAGGGGTATCGCAGTGGATTGTGAACTTGATGTTACGATCGATTGCAGATCGCAGAGGACTCATTCGGGCCGCGCGTTCCGGTCCCATGAATATGTCTCTATGGCGATCACCCCAGTAGTAAGTATGAGACACAAAGAAAGATGGAGTTATGCCTAGTTTTTCAATGATATCAAGTTGATCTTCCCTGACCATTTGACAATGTTCAATGCGGTGCCGGGTATCGTCTCGGGGAAAATCTTTCTGTGATTCCTGGAAAGCATAAATAATATCGTCTATAGCAGCATCACCATTGCCATGTACAGCAATCTGATAACCGGCCCGGTGTGCTTCTTTTACCATTTCCGTAAGTTTTTCTCTGCTTCGAATCGGATATCCTCGGTAGGAGCTGTCATCGTTGAGAGGTTTGTGGTACGGTTTGCTCAAGTATCCAGTGTATCCCTGAATCGAGCCGTCTTGGAGCATCTTGACAGCTACGATTTTTAACATTTCGTTACTGAAATCAGCGGGGAGAGCATCCTGAAATTTCTTGTTGGCCATGGATACGATTCTCAAAGGAAGCAAGTTCAGAGAAAAGGCCTTCTGCAGCCTTTCCACACTTAATTTTCCTCCCCCAGCGATAACAACTGTGGTTACGCCTTCTTCGGCATAGTCTTTCACGGCCCATTTCAATGCCTCCATCCACTGCTCATCAGAAAGCCGGGGAAGAAGTCTTGAGATATTTCGCATGGCAGGGCCTTCTTCAAGCACGCCGTTAGGTTCGCCGCTTTCAGGGTCTTTCCGGATTACTCCCCCCTCCGGCTGAGGAGTGTCTTTATTCACGTTGCCCAGTTCGAGGGCTCTACTGTTGGCAACACCTAAATGCCCGGAGCTGTGAACGATCCATATCGGATGTTCTGTCGAGGCTTTGTCTAAATCATGCCTGGTGGGATGGCGTTTTTCCTTTAACAACGTATCATCATAACCACGTCCGCGGATCCACTCGTCTTCAGGGATTTCTTGAGCTCTTTTTTTCAGTGCGGCGATGATATCGCCTATCTCTTTCATGGTTCCTATAGGAGGGCTGTTGCAGTCTACGCGGAAGAGTGCGACTGTTCCTGAGCTAGGAAAATGGCTGTGTGTGTCGTAGAATCCTGGGAGAAGAGTTTTGCCGCCTAGGTCGATAATTCTGGTGTTGTCCCCAGCCAGAGCCTGGATGGATTGATTCGTGCCAACAGCTACAATTTTATCCCCTTTTACCGCCAAGGCTTCAGCCGTACTGTTTGAGGGATCCATCTGGATGATAGCACCATTGATAAAAATCTTATCTGGATTTATCTCATCTTTCAGATAAAGACGGCTGGTGGCACATCCTGTTAAAGCTAATACCACAAGGTAAACACAAAAAAATGTCAGGAATCTTTTTGATTTTATTTTCATTAAATTATAACCTCCTTAATGGGATGAGAGCCTTCTGACCGATCGTCAGTCGGAAGGCTCTCTCCGTTTCTTTCGAACTAGAAGGTGAACTTGAGGCTGAACCTAATTTCTCGGTTTCCTGCAATAGAGCTAATTTTTTTGTACGTGGATTCGAGATTTATAGCACTTGGTTCTCTCACGTTCTCAGCTGAGGGATTGTACCGCAGGATATCATCAGTGCCCACATTGAGACCTTTCCATCCGATAATATTAAAGGCGTCTACAAAAGCTCCGAGCGTGAATTTATCTCCGATCTTGAACTGTTTTTCAAGTCTGATGTCGAGCAAGTCCTGAGATGCGTTCCGCCGTGAACCGGACGGCTCGAGGAGGACTCCGTAATACCATCTGTAGGCATCGTTAGCGCTGGTAAATGAAGTGGGCGGCCGGACATTCGCGAACCTCGCCCAAGCACTTCCGGAGAAGTGCTTGTAAAAACCGCTGAGCATAATGTCTAATGGTAAGGTAACCGATCCCATCAGTTTGATGATTAAAGGCCGGTCGACGTTGAGGCGTCCTTCTCGGTTGGTGTAGAAATTGGGCTGGTTGCCCGAAACCTGCCAACCCCAGGTTTGGCCACCCAGGGAGCCCCAAGTTCCATAGGCTTTACTGTATACGAGGGAACCCAAAAGCTGCCATCCATCTGACATCCGTTTCTGGAATTTCACTTCCAGAGCCTGGTATTTGCTCCACAGCTCAGGAACATTGGTGCCATAGTTGAACATGGGAGGAGCTTCCTTCTTGCGGACCCAAACTGTAACCGTAGAGTCAGGATATCCATCGGTTCCCGGCACGATGGCTTGGAACGGCACGTAGTATCTCTGGGCGGCTTCATTATCCATGTGATACCAGTATTCACCTGTATCTGGATCAAAGGCAACGGCTTCGAAGGTGTCGAATTTGTGCTTGTAGATGTAAGAGGCACCCACCACAAAGTCCTTGAATAGTTCTCTTTCTATGCCGACATTGAACGCATCGGTTTTGGGAGATTTGGTATCTGGATCGAGTTTTCTCTTAGCAAAGGATGGGTCAAATCGTCTGTAGTCGTAGGGTATGATGCTATAATCATCTTCGGTGTCGAGCGTGCCGTTGAAGTTCATATCGTACCAGCGGAACTCATTCCAGATGGTATAAAAGGGATTCAGCACTTCGAAGAACTGGGTCATCATGAACTCGGTGTAACGGTTATAGGAGGCTTTGAGGACGGTCTTTCCATCCCCAAATATATCGAAGATTATGCCAAGTCTAGGCGATAAGTTAGTCCAGACCATGACGTTTTTGAATTCTCCCGAGTTCATACCTCCGTAGGGATTGATGCCGTCGGGAAACGTGTCGGGAGAATTGTTGGCTACATAAGGTCGAATGTAGTTTTCACCCACATGAACAGCAATCGGATTGCCGGCAACTCCCACCTGACCTGCTCCCTCATGCCCGGCGACACGGTCAAACCGGAGACCCAGGCTGAGCGTCACTCGTTTGCCGATGGTCAGGTTATCCTGAAGGAAGGCCCCGATCTGCCTGCCATAATCGTTATAAAAAGTGTCCTCCTTAGTCTCGCCAGTCAGTGAGAAGTAGATTTTGCTCCACCCGACATCTGGGACTCCGTTCCAGGTTTTTGTGCCGTAATAATAGGGACTGTCCTGCCACCACCACCAGGAGAGGCTGTCCGTCCGCCAGCAGTTCCGTTTGATGGAAAAATGCTCCCATTCTACCCCAAGTTTTATCTCATGGTCCCCACCCAGAAAATTATCCTTAAAATGGGTGACGTAAGCACCAATTCGAACCCTTCTCTCATCGAAGGTTTCATTCCAGCGGGCATTGGTGATCTCCTGAGCTGGGTTGCTCTTCCACATGATTCGCGGTTCATCATACATGTGGGGCTGTAAAAGCCTATCTTCGATTCGCTTGACATAATTGAACCGCACGTCGCTAAAAGTATTCTGGTTGAAAAGGTAGTATGCCTGAACATTTCCCACATAGACATTTTCATCCCAAACCGTGAAGGCTTCTAATGCCATGTATGGCCCCGGATCTCCTCGTAACGGTCGTGCCCGGTCCGCAAAATTGAACATTCCGATCAGTTTCAGCTTTGGTGTTAATTGGGCGGTGAGTTTTCCGAAGGCCATCCGTTCCTCGTGCTTCCAGTCGTAGACATCATGATCGACTCCCAGCATGTCCGTAAATGGGATGAAATTGGTGTTCCGGGTCTGCTTGAGGTACCGGCCATTGGCAAAAAACCACAGCTTGTCCTTGATTAGCGGTCCGCCAAAAGTAGCCGATCCGTCAAACCAGTCCTTATTCGAAGCCGGCTGAGACACTCCTAAAGCCTCAGCGTCCTCTTCTGACCAGAGAGACTCGTTCAAATTCTCGTTCGTGTAGAAAAGCGTCGCGCTGCCTGTAAACCGGTTTCCTCCGGAACGGGTCACCACGTTGACATAGGCGCCTGAAGCATTGCCAACCTCGGCTGGAAGGGCGCTGGTTACAAACTCAATCTCTTCGGTCACATCCATGTTAATATTGGTCAGCAGACGGCCATAAGCCGGTCCGGTCATGTTTACACCGTCTATAGCGTAGACATTGCTTCTAACCCCACTCCCGTGAAAGGACGTGTACCGGTAGCGAGTATCTTCTCCAGAGAGGGCACCTGGAGCGGCATTGACGATGTCGTAGATGTCCCGAGTAAGAGGAATATTTTCCAATATTCCTGTGTCGAAGTTCGTAGCGACCTTGGCCGAAACAATGTCGATAATAGGCGCCGATGCTGTGACTGTCAGTTCCTTATCCAAACGTTCCATTTCCATGGTGATGTTCACCGTGATTGTGGCACCAAGGCGAATGACGATTTCTTCTCTCTTTACTGTCTGAAATCCAGATACCTCTGCCGTGATGGCATAGGATCCAGGGGGGATTGCGGGAAACCTGAATGTTCCTGTTTCCGATGTCACATAGATTTGATCGCCCATGATCGCCTTGGATGTGAGCTGGATTGCCACGCCCGGCAGAGGGTTGTCTTGGTTATCTTTAACAATGCCTCTGATCGCCCCTGTTTGGAGTTGAGCCATGAGCCCGGTTGTGAACACGAGCCCCGAAGCAAGCAAGAAAATCAATAAAAATCTGAAGATTCTTTTACTCATTTTTACTCCTTCTTAAATTCCTAAGTCCTTGGAGTGTCAATGCTATATGTTGCACGAAACCCCACCTTTTTCCCGTTTGTCTTTTGTTCTTTCCTATTTCACCCCCTTTTTTCAGGCGACAGCTGAGGAACGGTGTCAAACCTCAGCAGCATAGAATTTAAGCAAAGGATGGGAACCAAAGTGTTTTGATGGGACATCGTTTTTTTCATTCGCCACCTGATTCATTTCACTAAAAAAACATATGCATCTTTTTGTCCAGCAACTTCATTGCACCGGCGCTATCAATCTCTTTGCGTTCCAGCTTGCGGCCGATATCCCTAAGGGCCTTGGTCGTGATCCATGCGAATTTTAGATTCGCCGTCGAGATGTAAACCCTATTCGATTTCCATGATGTGTAGCGCGTGCCGGTGTATATGGCGCCGATCATCGATCCAAGGAAACCTGGCATAGTCTCTTCCGTATAGGCGCGCTTTAAATCGACGTTGAAGTTCCAGCTGTTCTCGGTCCACTCGGCCTCGATGCTGACAGGATGCCCTTGGGTTTCCATGGCCGTTTCCATAAGCGTGGCAGTCGATGAGGGCGAAAGCTTTGCGAACTCAGCTTTCTGCGCCATGGCCGGCAACGCTAAAACGAATGAGATTAAAATTAGATAAACCTTGGCCTTCATTTTTTCACCTCCTCATTTCAATGTTTTTCTCATACTTCGCCCTGCCATTTTTCCTGCAGCGCGTCTCGCGACTCGCTTTCCGACCTTCCCTTTAGGAAGCAAAAGAGGCCCGGCGCGGCTGAGAAGTATAGGAAAATGCAGGAAGCTATGGCGTAGAAAGCCGGCGCCGGGCCAATTAGATCAGGCGACGAGCCGGGAAAGACGCCGGAAAACCTGGCGGAAATGTCAGCAAAAGGGGGGTAATATTGGTAGGAGCATCTTTTTTTCATCGTCGCCACCTAAATTATTTCAATATAAAATCGATTGGACTCTTGGAAAATTTAATATTATGTTTTTTTACTTTTCGGTGCAGAGTGGTGTATTTTAAATCCAAAAATTTTGCTGCATCCCTTTGATTTCCATTGACAGGAGACAGAACTTTAATCAAAATCGTCTTCTCTAAAATTTTTAGAATCTCTCGAAAAGGTCTTCTCTGCCTCATAAAGAAATATTCTATAAAGACATCAAAAAGAATTTGCCAGCCCTGTTCATCTGACTTTTTTATCTCATCTATGATGGCTTGCCTTGCAGCTTCGATATTGAGAGGACTCGGAGATTCAATTTGATCTGGAACCGCATCCTTTAAGAGTCTCTTTGCCTCGATACGCTTTTTCTGTTCTACACGCTTAGATGGGTCTCTCCAAGCATCTTTTTGCCCAGCTGAGATTCTGTCCTTCGTAGCTTTTGAAAGATTTTTTGCCATTGCCTTTCCTATCTGGCACTGTTCGAGGAAGAGGGAGGGAGTAATCCCCTCCCTCTTTTTTCTAATTTAGAGGCGCTTCTTTCTTGACCTCTATGACTCAGAAGCTCCACCTAAAACCAAGGCGGACAGAGCGAACCCCAGAAACACTGTTAATGCGTCCATAGTTAGAGTCAATGTCATATCTGGGAGGATCTTCATAGAAACGGAGCCTGGCAT
>Ga0209979_1001907_pt1 | contig 21348 bp, 15 predicted proteins | sample AnhtaG_FD_183114 | JGI IMG/M metagenome (GOLD analysis project Ga0209979, IMG submission 183114) | Deep subsurface microbial communities from Anholt, Denmark to uncover new lineages of life (NeLLi) - Anholt_01485 metaG (SPAdes) (version 2) | ecosystem: Environmental > Aquatic > Marine > Oceanic...
CCCGATGTGATAGAACTAAATCGTTTATCTTCTGGTAATTTACGAAAATTCTTTTCTTTTGTAATTAACGGTTATTCCTTGGATAAGAAATTAAAATCTAAGAAGAAAAGTTAAAATTGACAATATTTGTATTTGCATTATATTATTAGATTATGTTGATTAAATTTATTTTTTCTTACTATAAAAAAGCCCCCCTTAAGATGTTGTTTGGATTTCTTATGCTGATAGCAGTGGATATTGCCCAACTTCTTTCCCCCCGCATAGTTCAAAAAGCTATAGATTATATTATTCTCACTTACACTAATTCCGAGAATGATTATTCTTATCTTCTGTGGAAATTTACTCTATTAATCTTCGCTTTAGCTGTGGCTATTGGAATTTTCAGATTTTTATGGAGAATGATAATTCTTGGAATGTCTCATTTTATTGAAATGGATTTTAAGAATAGATTGTTTAAGCACCTGCTTTCACTCTCCAATTCTTTTTTTAGTAGAACAAAGACCGGAGATATTATGGCTCATATGACTAATGATATGGAAGCTATAAGAAGTGCAAGTGCCTTCGGTATTATTGCCGGTTTTGACGCAATTTTTCTTTTTCTCGCAACACTAGTATTTATGTTAATTCTTAATGTAAAACTTACCCTTTTTGCTACGATCCCCCTTCCTATCATTTCACTTATAGCATTATTCTTTGTGAGATTGCTGTTTGAAAAATTCAAAAGTGTTCAGGAATCTTTCTCTTCAATGACTGAAAAGGTGCGGGAAATGATATCTGGAATAAAGATAATTCAAGCATTTCAACAGGAAAAATATGAAGCTAAGAATTTTAATAGATTGAGTAAGGATTATGTGGATAAAAACATCTCTCTTATCAAGATTTGGGGGACTATGTTTCCCTTGATATTTTTATTTGCTGAAATAGGGATGGCAATAATACTATTGGTAGGGGGCCAGCAGGTTATCCTTAATGAACTTACTACCGGTGAATTAGTTGCCTTCTTTTCCTATATGGGGATTATTGTCTGGCCTATGATGGCAGTAGGAATGGTGACCAATGTATACCAGCGAGGCAATGCTTCTTACAAACGAATTAATAAATTTTTTGAAGAAAAGCCTGATATCAGTGATACACCTGACGCAGAATATAGGGATATAAAAGGTGATATAAAGTTGGAAAATGTTACCTTCTCCTATGATAATCAAACTATTCTAGATAGTGTGAATATTAATATAAACCAGGGACAGTATGTGGGTATATGCGGAAAAATAGGTTCCGGGAAGAGTACTATAGCAAAATTGATTTTACGAGTAATTGAGCCTCAAAGTGGAAGAATTCTTTATGATTCTGTTGATTACAGAAAGATAAAAATATCAGCAGTGAGGGATAATATAGGGTATATCCCTCAGGATTCTTTTCTCTTCTCAGAAACAATTGAGGAGAATGTCAGATTTGGTAAACCAGATGTAACACAGGAAGAGATAATAGAGGCCTGTAAAATCGCTTCAGTACATGAGAATATAATGGATTTAAAGGATAAGTACCAGACAATTGTAGGAGAGAAAGGGGTAACTCTATCTGGTGGCCAAAAACAGAGATTGTGTATAGCCCGGGCAATTATTAGAAAACCTCAAATTCTTATTCTCGATGATGCTCTAAGCGCTGTTGATACTAATACAGAAAGGAAAATAATTAAAAATTTGGCAAACTATTCCCAAGGCATTACTACTATTGTAATATCACACCGCATATCTTCATTTATAAAAGCAGATAATATATTTGTCCTGGATAAGGGAAGAATTGAAAGCAGCGGCACCCATCGAGAACTGATTAAAAAATCCGAAATATATAAAAGTATTTATAAAATACAAAAATTGGAAGAATAAAGATGGAAGAAGAAAAATTATATTCTGGAGCAGATAAAAAAATATTCCGAAAATTATGGCAATATGGTAGACCTTATTTAGGGAAAATCATAATAATATTTATTCTTGTTTTAGCTATAAGCGGAATACAGATTAGTCTTCCTTTAATAACTAAAAATGCTATTGATAACTACATTGAAAGAAGTCATCTTAAATTAATCCACAATAGTAAGTCAGTTGAAATAACTGATAAATACAGATCATATAGAGTTATGACTGATAATATTATTTTTATACCCTCAAACCTACTAAGTAAAGATGAATACCTTGAGCTGCAGAAAGACGCACTCATTTTACCAGAGAAATATTTAATGTTTAAAGATAAAGAAGATCTAAATAAATTAGAACAATATCAACTCAATATCATTGAAACAGATAAAGCTATTTTTATTCCTTATTCAGAAATGCAGAAAATATCAAAGGATAATATTAAAATATTAAGGTACGATGATTTGAAGATGATAAAACTATTTGCCGTTATATATGTCGGACTTCTTCTTTTATCCTTTATTTTCAATTATCTTCAGGTAATTATGATGGTCCTAGTCAGTGAAAATGTGCTATATGATTTAAGAAGTGATCTGATAAGGCATATAATGTCCCTTTCTATCAATTTCTTTAATAATAATCCTATAGGAAGGCTGGTTACCAGAGTAACCAATGATGTTAATGCTCTCAGAGAATTGTTTACTGATGTCTTGGTTTATTCTGCTAAAGATATTATTACAGTTATAGGTATTCTTATTGTTATTTTTAGTTTATCAACCCGCTTGAGCCTGGTAATACTTGTTCTTGTCCCAATAATTGTTATTATGCTCTATCTATTCCAGAGATATGCGCGGGAGGCATACGGGAAGGTAAGAGTTACACTGGCAAGAGTGAATAGTTTTTTATCAGAATCAATATCTGGAATTTCATTGATCCAAACCTTCAATCAGGAGGATAAGTCCGGGGATGATTTTAATAAAACCAGTACGAATTATTATAATGCCAACATGCATCAACTATTAATATTTTCCATATTTAGGCCACTTATTGATGTTTTATCCTATGTCACCCTTGGCACAATAATATATTTTGGAGGGAAGGGTGTATTAAAGGGAGAATTTTCTATTGGAGTACTTATTGCCTTTATATACTATATTAATATACTTTTTAGGCCAATATTTGATTTCTCGGAAAAGTATAATATATTCCAATCAGCAATGGCTTCATCTGAACGAATATTTCTGCTTTTTGGGGAGGATGACAAAATACATTCTCCTAAGAGTCCTAAATATCCCGGCAAAATAGAAGGAAGGGTAGAGTTCAGAAATGTCTCTTTTGAATATAAGAGAGATGAGAAGGTTATTGATAATGTGTCTTTTGTAGTTGAACCGAATGAATCGGTTGCTTTTGTAGGGGCAACCGGAGCAGGGAAAACAACCCTAATTAATCTTTTTTTGAGGTTCTACGACCCTACCGAAGGGGAGATTTTAATTGACGGAATTAACATAAAAGAGATGGATTTAAAAGTTTTAAGAAACTATTTTGGATTAGTTCTGCAGGATGTTTTCATGTTTGCCGGAGACATTAAATATAATATTATCCTTAACAACGAGATAGAGGATAATAAGATAATAGAGTATTCAAAATATGTTAATGCCCACAATTTTATCAGTAAATTAAAGAAAAAATATGAGAACGTTGTTTCTGAAGGGGGTTCAAATCTTTCTACCGGCCAGAGGCAGCTCATCGCCTTTGCCCGGGCACTGGCTAAAGAACCCAGGATACTTATTCTTGATGAAGCGACCAGCAGCATAGACAGTGAAACCGAATATCTTATCCAGGATGCGATAAAAAAGATTATGAAAGATAGAAGCAGTATTGCCATCGCCCATCGATTGTCCACCATTCAGGATGTGGATAAAATATATGTTATGAGCAAAGGTAAAATTGTTGAGAGCGGCACCCACTCCCAATTACTTGCCCAAAAGGGCTACTATTTCGAATTATACAAATTCCAATACCTAAAAACCTGACAGGAGATATCACCTGTCACGAAGGAATACGAAATTTTATTGCAAAAACATTTTTTATATTTAAAAAACAACTATAAAAACAGAACCAAGTTTACACTCTAATAAATTGTTGTTTAAACATAATAATTACAATACACCTAGGTAAATATTTTACTATATTGTTGGGAAATTTTAACCAATGGAACGGGATATTTTTCTGGAAAATCTTAAAAGTAGGAATTTAAAAGATGAGTAAAAATTTTTTGTTTTAAAAATTAAAAAAAGAAGGTTTTAGCCTATTTTTGCCGTATATATAAAATATGAAGCATCTTTTAAAAATATTTTTTAAAAGTACTTAAGATATTGAAATTTGAGTGATTTACTATGTGAAAAGATTTATTTAAAAAGTAACGGAACTTGAGAACTGTCTTCTATTCTTATTTTGTTTAAAGATATAAAATATTTTCTTTAAAAAAGAAAGAAAGATATTTAAACAGGAGATAAGTAAGAACAATTATCTCTCCTTTAAGCTTTTACTGTCAATAATTTAAAAGAAATCTGAGAGAAGAACAATCTTAAAAGCTATTCTGGGACAAAGAAGAGATTAGTTAAATTTATGAATAGTAGAAAATCTTGATGTTTTTTTAAATAAATTAAAAAATATAGTGACTGTTTATCAGATAGATAAACTGTTAGGTATGATTAGAGATTGCGGTAATATCTTTAAATAATTAAGTAATGATAATCTCAAAATCTTTCTTTTCTGCTTGCACCTGTATTGTTGAAACTGGTAATAGATATCGTGAGATTCCTATTTTAAATCATGATTGGATAGAGTCCTTTTTCCTGAAGGAAAAAGTTGTTAATGGAAAAGATGTGGATGAAATATTTAAGGAAGCAAAAAGATAGATAGATCTTCTTTCTGACAGACTTTGCACTAAATTAAGATAGTATTTTAATCAATTTTTGCAGATTTCAGAAGATACAGAATTTATCAAGTTAAACAAGAAAGTAGTGTCTTCAGTTTCAGAAGAGATTATTAGTGAAATGCCAGAATTAGTTATCCCTAAGAGAAAAGGGATTATTGATTATATAAATATAGAACTTGGTTATTAAAAAATATAGGAAAGAATTCTTAAGAAATTAGGCATAGTCGAGAATCCTATCTGGAATATAAATTGCATTTTGAAGTGGAATAAGCTTTAAAAAGCACAAGATCTTTGAAAAACGGAATAAACTATATCCCTATATTAAGGTTGATTCTCCCCATATCTTACACCAACTCGATATAGTTGGCCCCAGATATCTGGGTAAAGGTAAAGCTAACAAGTTTTTCTCAGTTAATCTTTCAGATATCTTTAGTAATGTCGATAAGATTAAACTTTATTCCTGCGGAAGAGATATCTTTGCGACAGACATGTTAGTATCTACCTGGCAAATACTAGGCATACTAAAATATCTACAAGTTGATAATGAGCTATCATTTAAAGGTTCAAATCGTAATCTCAGGACCTTTGGTGGAGTATTAAAGCTATGTCTATACCTAGGAGTTGAAATTAGCTTCGTCCCAAAGGCTTAAGCTGGAGTGCACCCCTACCTTTGGACATAATTAGGAAAAAATAAGATTTGTTATATAATAAAACAACCAAGTTAAAGAGCAAGTAAAAGAGAAAGAGGTGTATGGTAATGGATATGCATAGAAAACAATATTCTAAGGAATTTAAAATAGAAATTGTGCAGGAAGCATTAAGCGGAAAAAGTGTTCTAGAGCTAGGAAAAGAAAATAATATTTCCCCTGGATTTATCAACCGCTGGAAGAGACGGTACCTGAAGGAAGAATAAATGGCCATAATGATAATGGCCAGATAAAGAAATTAGAGATACAGATAGCCAAACTAGAGCAGTTGATAGGGAAGCTGACTATGGAAAACTATATTTTGAAAAAAGAGAAAAAATATATACTGCAGAAGAGAAAAAGAGAATTCATCCATTATCACCAGTCTTTATTCTATTCCATCAAAGAGGGATGTAGACTAATGCAGATAAAAAGATCTACTTACTACTACCAAATAAGGGAAAACCTTTTGATTTAAAAGTGATCTATTTACCACGTGAGTATAATCCGATAGATTCTATAAAGAATCCTTCCGAATTAGCAGTCTGGGTGTATGAAAATCAGGATGCTCAGAGATTTGGAGCCGATGACCTATTATTCTTTGTGTTACTGGATAAAGATAATCCTGCTAGGAGTTGGGAATTAAAGAGAAGTTTTGCTCTCGTATTCCAGGAGATTGATAATTTCTTTGATAAGGAAACAGTCTCGAAGAAAGATGAGATTGTTTTCACTTTTGATAGAAAAACATATACAGCAGAACGTTATACGCAATTACGCCCGAAGCCTGAGAATGAGAGAAGGATTAAGAAACTTAAATCATAATCCTAATAATGAAAGGTGGCTAACATGAGCATGATAAAAGTCCTTAATAATATAAAAAAGCCAAAAGTTTCGGAACTTGGGGGTAAAGGACATTCATTGGCTGTGCTTATCAATAACGGATTTAATGTTCCAAAAGGGGTAGTTATAACCTCTGAAGCGTTTTTTAAATTTCTGAGGTTTAATAATTTAATGAAGAGAATAGAAAATTTAAGTTCTGAGATTAATGAAAACAATTTCCAAGAAAAGACCAAAAAGATTAGAGATTTAATCTTTAAAGGGCAAATACCAAAAGACATTGTATCTGAAGTGAAAGATTATCTAAATGACCTAAGCGTAGAATATGTTTCTATCAGATCATCTGCAGTAAGCGAGGATAGTTTAAAATCATCTTTTGCTGGCTTGCATGATACATTTTTGAATATAAAATCAGAGTCTGATTTTGTTTTGGATTATATAAAGAAATGTTGGGTATCTCTTTTCAATGAAAGATCTGTGTTTTATCGAATAAGAAAAGAAATACCTCATTTAGAAGGTATGGGAGTTGTTATTCAAGAAATGATACCTTCAGAGGTTTCTGGGATTACCTTTACAGTTCATCCAACAGATAAGAGGGCTATACTAATAGAGGTATCTTATGGCATTGGCAATTTAATAGTAAGTGGTGAAATAGTGCCTGACAGTTTTATGATTGATAGAGAGTCTTTGAAAATCTTAGAAAAAAGAATCAGCAATAAAAATAAAATGAGCATATGTAGTGATGCTGGTATTAAAACAATTGATATTGGGGAGGAAATTGCGAAAAGCCAGGCTATATCTGATGACAAAACGAAAGAAATTGCAGAACTTTGTCTAGAAATTGAGAAGATTTTTCAAAATCCCCAAGATATAGAATGGTGTAGTTTAAATAATAAAATCTGGTTAGTTCAGTCCAGAGCAATAACTACCCCCAAGATTTCACTAAAAAAAACTCCAAGAGAAAAAATCATTTTGAAAGGAATTGCCGCGAGTCCGGGCATAGCTCAAGGTAGGGTAAAACTCGTATTAAGTCCACTTGAAGCTAGTAAAATGAAAGATGGTAACATTCTAGTAACCGTTATGACAAATCCATTGTATGTAGTAGCAATCCAAAAAGCAAAGGCTATTGTTACTGATGTTGGTGGTATGATTTGCCATGCCGCTATTGTGGCGAGAGAATTAGGAATTCCTTGTGTTGTTGGAGCAGAGAAAGCCACAAAAATACTAAAAGATGATATGGAGGTGTTTGTTGATGGCACAAAAGGAACTGTTTACCTATCAGATTGATGATTTGATAGATGAACTGTTCAAAACTACAGCTGAAGTGATATACGATACTGATATGCAGCATGGAGATGGCAGAGAATATTGGCCATTTCATCCTGTTTTTTTAGATTCATTAGTAGCACCCATAGTTTTTGGAGAACTCTTGAGAATTTTTGATGTATTAGAAAATAAGAGTTACACATTATTGGACATTGCTGAGATCATAAAAAGCCCTACGAAACTGGCAAATTACCAATATCTCTGGCCGATCAAAACCATTAAAAACATTTCTTTCGAAAAGAAGTATAAACTCACAAAATATTTTGTTAAGCTCTTTGCAATACTAAGGAATGGCGAACCGTTTTGTGAAAAAGGGAGAAACCTTGTTTGGTCAAGAAAATTATTGTATAAAAATATTTCTAAATATCAAAAACATTTTGTATATGTTAACGAAAACAAAGAGATGGCACATTTATTATCAAAACTGGAGGGGTTATTAGTTTCTTATGCTGAAGCACTATATTACTACATGATAGACCTTTCTAGAATGATGCACGGCTCTTATGCGTTTGAGGATAAATCAACTGTTTTTGTGAAGGAGTATTTTCACTTGAAGGCAGGCGAACTCTGGGATGCGGTTTCAGATTTCCCTTTTGACCATTACCAAGAAATTGGGATATACCCAAATATAGATACAACGGTATTTTTTATGGGACATACACATTCTAATCCTCCTTTCCCTCAAGCTATTAAAAAGTTCGTAATAATAGTTGATGGTAAAGTTGTAAAAAAATTATATGAATTAAATATGTTATATGATAAAGTAAGAGAAGTTACTGAAAGAGCTGTCGGAATAATTACAGAAAAAGCAAATGATGAAGATTTTCTTCTAAATAAGGGGATTAACATGTTCTTTTATCCTTTGAAACCTTTATATGCGGAGATTGGCGAAGATTGGAGAGATATACTCTCAGAAGTGTATAAATTTGCATTAAAAGTTAAGGATAAAATAAAAGTGCCTGGGCCATGGGGGGATTGGAGTAAGGAAAAAGCTGTATCTTTTTTGTTAAGACAAATGGATTTTAGGAGGAAACGAAAATGATAGGAGTGTCCGGTATCTATAAAAATATTCTAACCAATACAATGAAAGAAATACGCAAATCTATGAATTCGCTGAGTCCCGATACAGATGCAACTTATTTATATTTTGAAAAAACACTTTTGCCACCTATAGGTTCTAATGGTTATCAGAAGAACTTCATGATGCCTTTTCTTATTTTAGTAACCAATCCCTGTTCTCATATTTTAAGATCTGGTGGTTGCACTATGTGTGGTTATTCAAATTTAGCATCGTTCAAGCAAAATATTGACGGGGAAAGTGTCTACAATCAATTCAAAAAAGGATTCGACATTATTAAAAAAATACCCCACCATGAAATGGTTGCCATAGGCACCGCAGGATCATTCTTAGATCCCAACGAAATACCTTTAAATATACAGGCAAAGATAATAAAAGAACTCAATTCTTCAGACAATATATATTATATCAATATTGAAGCAAGAGCAGAATACGTAACTGAGGAGTCTCTTGAAAATATAGTTAAAGTTATTGACGATCCCTATAAGTTATCTATTGGTATAGGCTTAGAAAGCTCTAATGACCTTATTAGAGAATTATGTGTAAATAAATGTCTCTCAGCAGAATTATTTGCTAAAGCAATTAAACTATTGAAAAAGTATAGCATAAGCCCGACAGCCTATGTTACATTAGGAAAACCGTTCATTAATGATTGTGCAAACATAATAGATGCTGTTGAATCTATTAAATTTGCTTTTCAGTATGATGCGGATAGGATTGTTTTACTTCGTCTCGGAGTACAACCTAACTGCTTTGTTGAGTGGTTATACAAACGTGGACTATATAAACCAATAGGAATATGGGCAATGATTGAAGTCCTAAAAAGATTGCCTGTAGAATTGCGCAAAGATGTACTCATTGCAGACCCTCGACTGCCAAAACATTTAGATGTGAAAGAATGCTCCGGCGCTCAAACAGCAATGGAGTTATTGAGCGAATACAAAGGAACACTTGATTATAGTTACATTAAGGCAATAGATATGCTTTCATGTTCTCATAAGAAAAGGTGGTATGAAAAACTTGAGGAAGAAAGAGAACTTGCTGTTGATGTAGAAAGCCAAATATCAGATTCCTACACTCAATGGATGGAGGTATGGGAGAATGAACATAAAAAAATATTTCAGTAGAAATTACGAAAAACTCCGAGAAATCTATGAAATTTTCCGAAATACAGAATATGGCAAGAAACTGAATCTACCAGATTGGAAATTTAAGGATTATTACGATTTTAAGCATCTACCCCTTTTAGATCCACGAAAGGTAGATTTTAGGCAAGTATTTATTCCAGCAGATGATTTATGGTGTTTTATCACTAGTGGTGTTTCGGGATATAAAAAGACCATTTACAGAGATATAGGAACCATTGTGGGGTATCCAAAGGAAATGGATGAGGTCTTAAGAACAGATAATGTAGTATTTCTACATAGTAAAAGGAGAGAAGGTGAAAGTTATTACGAAACCCACGATGTTAATCATAAGAGAATGTATCCCCGTGGTATCTTTGCAGAATATGAGAATAGAGATGAACTTTTGAAGTACGCTCAAAAAGGAGATGTTTTATTCATAATAGAATATCCCCTGATGGCTGAGTGGATTTGTCATCAGTTAGAGAGTGCTTTAGAGAGCAAAGAAATTTTATCTGAGAATATTGTGAAGAGGAAGGTATATTTAGAATTAAGTGGGGAGCCGGTTACTGAAAAACAGGTTAAAAGTATTGTGAGGAGGTTAGAGAAAATCTTCCAAACAGAAGTGGAGTATTTTGTTACTTATGGCTCTAATGAAATTGGACACATCGGGACATATATTCCTGCATTACATGGGTCTCAAGTGGTGTATGAAGTCATTTCTTCATTATTTGTGGAAATTATTAATGACGAAATCGTTATTACACCTTATAAAAAATATGGAACTATTCTATTTAGATATAAAACTGGAGACAAGGGGATACTATCCTTCAAGGATGATAAAACATTTTTAAAGGTGCCTGGGAAATCTCAAGAAGAAGGGATTATATATGTAGCAGGTGCTCAGGTAAGTATTCCCAATTTAGTATCTAAAATAGAAAAGATTGCGATTGATTGCCCAGTAGGCATAGAATGTGTTAAAGAAGATGATGTAGAAAAGGGAAAATGCAAACTAAACATAAATGTCTATGTACCTCAAACTTTAACAGAATCAAAAAAGGAAGAGATAACTCATACAGTTAAACAATTTATTATGGATTTTGCTATATTGTCTGTAGAAAATCACTTGGGGATGGTGACGGTTGATGTGCAATGCTCTGCAGAACCCATTAAAAAACGGTGGTTTATTGTCGATAAGGCAAAGGAGGTAATTAAGTGAACAATTCAAAACAAATTAAGAAGATAATTGGCGATTGCATAAAATGGCTTGAAGAAGTACAGATAAAGGATGATCTATTTCACAAAGGAGGTTTTCCGCCATACCCGGACACTATCAAATCAGCTGGTACTTTAGCTACAGCCGATGTAATAACATTTTTACAACGGACAGGGATAAAGAAAAAACAGCTAATTGATGATGGAGTAGAGTTTTTATTACGGGTTCAAATAAAGGACAATAAAAAGTATCTCTCCCAAAATGGTGGCTTTCCGCCTATAGGCGATTTTGAATTCATTGTTAATACATCATTTACGGATTCAACTGCTGATGCTTTACTAGGATTGTTGAATTCTTATCGGCAAATAAAAGATAAAAATAAATTAGAGATTATATCGAATTCTATTGAAAGAGGTATTAATTGGTTATTAGAATGTTATAATAGCGTAGAAAGCCTACCTTTTCCAACATACTTAATAAAAGAAGAATATAATGTTGGACAGCAAAGATACTTTCCTACAATATTAAGTGGCATAGCATTTATTACATATATAGACTATTGCAAAATAATCAATAAAGAAGTAAGAGATGAAATTGAAATAAAAAAATGCGTAAAGGATATCGCAAAATGCATAAAGTATGAACTAGGCAGAAAGGGTTACATGGTTTTTTTAAAAGATAAAGATGTTCCGTCCCTGACAAGCACCATACTTGCGATTGAATTTATTCACATATTAAAAAAGAGTACTAGCGTTGAAGGATGTCCTAATTGGGATAGTGTTTTAGAAAAGAGTTATAAATGGTTATTAGAACAATATAAAAATCGTCTATCTAAGGATAATGAAAATAACGATACATTTACAGATTATGACTTTGTACATATTGACATCCCCGAAATTAGTGAGGGGGATTACCCAGCCACATATTTCACACCAGCCCCAATGGTTAAGCTTTTAGTAGAATATCCTCCATCTTCAGAATATAAAGAACTATTAGACAATCTTATCCAGAAATTGATTAAGATTGTGGAATACTCAAACGATACGGCATATTACTTGGAATATAGGGGCAGAGATGAGCCTGCTACAAGTGCTACTGCAGCAGCGATTTGTGCACTCAATAGTTACGAGGAGGTGATATAGATATAACAAATAACCTTCTTGAACGATATTTGGAACTTAAATTCTTTAATATTATACCAGATCTTAATGAACGTCAGAGTATTATACGTGAGGTGCTCTCTGTACTTAGTGGTATTAAGATAAATGATCAATCATTGAAAAATTTAATTAATGATGTTTATAATGATAATTTCTCTTTTTATTTGGCCGAACCATTTGTTTATGCTGTTATATACAATAGGAATAAGGATTTATATGCAATAGTTTTGGAGAGGAAAAAAGGAAATTATATTCTCTTTTCATTTGAAATATTGGCATGGATCGAGAAAATATCGGATAAAATAACAAAGGACGCTATTGGAAAAAGATTACCTCCGAAAATAATAAGTTGTATGGAAGAAAATTTAGAAATATACCCTAGAACAGGACAACCAAAATATATGCCTAGATTCGAAAGGAGCTGGCACGAGTATTATGAAGAATATCTGAATAAAATTAAAAATAATATTCTTGAAGACCTTGTTGTGTGCTTGAGAATCAAAGACATTAGTATAGCTAGAAAGATTGCAAAAAAGATAGTTCAACTAATTCCTCCTAACACATTTCCTCCACCACCATATAGTACTATTTCTAATAATATTCATTTTGGTTGGCCATTACAATATGACAAATACTTATATTTCATGGAGTGGATTAATACATCCCATAACTTAAAGTGGGTTGTTCCTGATCTAGGTGAAATTTGGATGGAACTTCTTAGATTTTCTATTTTAAAGAATGAACTTTCGATTTCGGGGATAACGGAAATTGTACGCAAGTGGTTATCTGCACGGGGTGATTTTAAAAAATTTTTCATCGAGAAAATAAATGAATGGGCTATCAAAAGAGAATATGAGTATCAATATCCAGTATTTATCCTTATTATGTGCTTAGTAAGATCATTAAGAAAACCAAGAACCATGTTTAGTAATTTCGTACTCTACGATTTTAAATTTTTACCGGGGACACCTGTGTATAATATAGCAAAAATAGTAAAAAATGACCAAGCTAAAAAAGCGATTATAGAATTAAAAGGATACTTATACAATGCTAATCGATATTACTTCAATTTATTTATATGGGAGAGGATAGATAAGATTAAAAATTTAGCAAAGGTTTTTCACACATATGCAGTGGCTAGAAAAGGAGATAAAGAAACTTGGGAAGATCTGATAAAATATTGGTTGCTTCAGTTTGAAGATAAGTATATGTTAGATTTAGCTTTAGATATCCTGGAGAACGGATTATTTATAAAAACAGATGAAGTGTGTAAAGCGTTTGAAGATTGGCTTAAAAAGCAAAACCTTATAGATAAAATAAATAAGGGAACAGTTCTAATTATTTATAAAGCAGATTCATCTGTGGATATTGTAATGAAAGAATTACGAAAGAACTATCTGAGAGATGTAAAAATTGATGATAGTAAATGGAAATACCCGAGTAATTTACTCTTGGATAACAATGGAGAGCCTACAGACGGTGAGCTGATTAAGTATTTTAAAAAGGATACAAGTATAAAATATTTTAAAAGTGGTGAAGAGAAATTGACTGATATTATATATATTGAGGACAATGTTGGCACAGGAACACAGGCCTCTAAAAAAATAAAGTGTTTACAAGAATACCTTAAATATGGAGGATTAAAAGATGTTAATATCTATTACTGGACATACACTGTAGACGATATAAACAGATTGTACAAAAAACTATCGGAGCTTGAGATAGAAATATCTTCTGAAAGTATTATCTATATTAAAGATTTGCAAAATCCTACTCATGTTAAAAATCAAATGTTCCGAATCAAAGAGTTATTAATGCAAAAATACGCTAATGAACAAGATGTATTGTTAAGAAAATTACAGAAGATGTCGAAAAAGATTTTAACTGCAAGAGATTCACCAATAGAGTGGGCAAAGGAAGATGATAGTTGGTTAGGTTATGGTGGAATGGGTCTACTTTTAGTTTTCGAGCACGGCACACCAAATAATACTCTGCCTATTCTTTGGAGAGATTCTGAAGATTACTTCTGCTTATTTCCTAGATCAAAACCAGAAGAAGATAATATTGAATGGAGAAATATAATAGAAATTTTCAACAAATTTGGAGAAAAAACTCTATGAATTCTTTTTCTTACATAATCGGCGCTTCGGGGTGGAACTCTCCGCTTTGCTTCACAAAGCTCAAACTCTTAAAAATGTGTATACCCACAAAACTTTATATTAAGGATGTTAAATAAAATGAGGGCACTAGATATAGACATGGAGATTAGGATAACTTATGGAGTCGGCGAAGCTTCTACAAAACTTGCAGCTTTTGATATGGCGCTATTTAGCGCCGGAATCGCTAATTATAATTTGATCAGATTAAGTTCAATAATTCCAGAAGGTGTAAAAATTAAAATTGGGAAGGTTAATTGGAATCAAAAAGAACATGGTTATAAGTTGTATGTGGTCTTGAGTAAATACATAGAAACAAATAAAGGAAAAGAAGCATGTGCTGGCTTAGGATGGATGCAAGATAAAACCGGAAAAGGTTTGTTTGCGGAACACTATGGTTCTTCTAAAAAGGAAGTTAGATGTCTAATAAATAAGTCATTGAAAAATATACGATCATATAGAGTAGAAAAATATGGAAAAATATGCCAAAAATTAATTGGAATAAAATGTAAGGGGAAGCCAGTTTGTACTATTGTTTGTGCTGTTTTTAAAAGTGAAAAGTGGTAAAAATTGAGACATACTTAGAAATTGGATAATAAATATTCTTTACCGGATTTTATTATAAAAATAGAAGATGATTCACTCTCAAAAAGTAATAAAATGGCCAAAAAACGATATTTATTAAAAAGCGTAGTTATCAGTAAAGACTCAAACGGATTTTACACTTTTAAGATTTTTAAAATAAACAAGAAGTAAGTTCTGAATAGTAAATTATATAAATAAAAGAACAGACCTAATTTATATATTTTCTCTAGGTAAACTTTTATTATTTTTTAACTATGTTCAATTTTACTCTAATAGATAGTAAACTATATGGGGTAGTTAAGTCTAATATTCTACAAGATAAATATCTAATGGAGTTTATTTACTCTACTATAATTCTGGTTAATCTTTTAGAATTTCAAAGAATCATGTAGAATAATATTTGCGATTTTATTAATAATATTTGTTCATAGTGTAATTTAGTATGTATGTGATTTCTAAGAATTGATGATAACTTTCTTTTTATACAATTAGTATATCTTGTATAAACCTATCAATACAAAAGATAAATAATATCGATAGAATAATAGGAGAATCTTGATTGGTAGTAATATATATCTAATAGCATTTGGATATCATTTGTTTATTTTTTTATTTTATTCCCACCCCTTTTTGATATCACCATTTGTCAAGTAGAAGGAAAATATTATAAAAAAGATAATTCTTCCTTTAATAACTTTTATCATTGTTTACATTTTTAAAATACTAAAATTGAGGCGTTTATATATGAATAGTATTTCTAATTTTCAATTATCTCCTCTTTCAAATTGGGAAGATTTTGAAGATTTATGTTTTAATATTTGGAAAAGAATATGGAATGACGATACTGCCCAAAAGAGCGGAAGAAAAGGGCAAAAGCAAAATGGTGTTGATTTCTATGGTAGGTCTAATAAAGGTAATAAGTACGTTGGAGTTCAATGTAAATGCAAAGAAAATATGTTAGAAAGTAAATTGACAATTGGAGAAATTAAAGAAGAAATAAATAAGGCAAAAAATTTTAAACCTGAATTAAGTGAATATATTATTGCTACAACTTCTTTTAGAGATGTAAATATTCAGAAATTCTGTCGAAAAGTAACATTAGAACATAAAGAAAAAGACATATTTAGTGTTACTGTGTGTTTTTGGGAAGATATAAAAGAAAAAATTACAGAGGAAGAAATAAGAAGGTACTATAGCTCTTTTATAATACCTGAAAAATTAATGAAGTCACCAGGAGAAAAATTAATTAGAGAAGAAAAGAAATTAAAAAATATTTTCGAAGAAAAAACACAAAAAGAAGAAAAAATTATTTCTGATTATTCGAAATTATTTATTGAAATCTCAATATTAGAATATAACAAGGAGTTAAATCATATAAAAAATTTACTTGATTCATTTGAAGTGGATAAAGCTTTAACTAATTTAGAAGATCTTAAGAGTCGTATTTGGAATAATTCAACCGATCAAATTAAATTTAGAATATTGACTAATATTGGATCAGCAAAGTTATACATAAATAAACCCAAAGAAGCAGCTAAATATTTTATTGAGGCATATCAATATAATAAAGATGAAGAAAAAGCCATTAGCAATTTATCGTTGGCATATTTTATTTTTAAGGAATTTTATAAATCTAGGGATTTTGCACGAATTGTTTTACAAAAAAATCCAACAAATTATATTGCATTTTCAATGCTAGTTCAATCTCAGATTCAGCTAGGAGAGAAGAATTTAAAAGAGATTGTAAAAAATATTCCAAATGAAGTAAAAAACTCTTCTGAGGTTTATTTTATGCTTTCTTTTCAAGCTTATAAAAAGAAGGATCTTAAGGGTGCAAAAAAGTATGGGGAAATTGCTTTGAGTTTAGATAAAAAAGATAACCCTGAAATAAAATCTAATTTGGCACTAGTTCTTTTAGAGATAATATTTCAAAAACAAAATATTGTTTTTGGGAATCAAATTAATATTGAGATAAAAAAACAGCTTGTAAAAATTATTAATTTATTGAGTGAAGCTTGGAATAAAATAGAGGGGAAAGATTTAGCTAAATATAAGTCTTTTTGGTTAGTCAATAGGGCAAAAGCATATAGACTATTGAAGAAACTAAGAGATGCTGAAAAAGATATTGATTTAGCATTGTATTATGAACCAAATAACTATGAATATATCTTTGAAAAAGCAATCATTTCATTTGAAAGAAATAATTTAGATTATATTCTAAATAATAGAAAAAATATTGAAAAAATGATAGATGTCATTCCTCAGGCTGGGTTTTTATTAGCAGAAGCAATATCATTAAGTGATATTAATGAAGCAATTAATATTTTAAAAAAATATTTAGATAAAGAAAGTTTAAATATTACAATAATCAAAGAAGCTTTAAGATTATTAATAAATCTTTTTTTAAGGAATGAAGATTATAAAACTGCCAGAATCTATGTAGACATGTTAATTTCAAAAAATACTTTAGATGGAATTGATAAAGCAATTTTAAGTAGATTTTATAGATTATCTGGTAATAATATAAAGGCAAACGAATATATAAAAGATGCAATTGATTTATTGAAAAGTAAAGCAACAACATTCAGGGGAAAATTGGAAATTGGCAATGAGTTATTTTATTGTGAAAAATATTCAGAAGCAGTAAAAATATTTAAAAATATATTAGATATGAGTTTAAATAATCAATTAACTCACAAGACAATTTATTGTTATTATAAAATTGGTGATTATAAAAGCGCTCTAGAAATTTGTGAAGCTCTAGCTATTAATTATGGACCAACAGAATTTGTATCTGAAATTCAATCTGAAATTTATGAAGAAATTGGTAATTTGGATAAAGCGCTTGAGATATACCGAGATTACATAACAAAATTTCCAAATGATATAAATACTAGGATTAAAAAAGCAAGAATTGACTATAGCTTGAGTAATTTTAAAGACTTAAAGGAATTTTTAAAAGAAATTAAAATCTATAATAATTTTAATTTAGAACAAAATATTTTATTAGTAAATTTGTGTTCCGAAGTTGGTATGAATAAAAAGGCATTAGATTTAATGTATGAATCAAGAAGAAAATATTACAATCAATCGAATGCTCATTTACAATATATTGGTTTATTTCTTATAAAAGGAGAGGATTTGAATAAGGTTCTTCAAAATTTAAAAAATAATTATGTTGGAGAAAATACAGCAGTACTAGTAGAACAGGAAGATAATAAAACAAAATGGTATATAATCGAAGATAGACAAAAAATAGAAAAGAAGCTTGGAGAAATTAATTTAAATGACTCCTTTACAAAAAAAATGATTGGAAAGCAAATAGGCGATATTTTTGTTATAGAAAAGAGTAATATTCTAAGTAAAAGGTATAAGATTATCAAAATAGAGAGTAAATATATTTATGCCTATCAAGAGAGTTTATCAGAATTTGAAAATATGTTTCCCGAAGCAAAGGATTTGTTTAGGATTAACATAGGAACACCAAAAACTAAAGAAGCTTTTAATTTAGAAATTCAAAAAATATTAGAAATTAATGAGTCATATAGAAATCAAGTCGAAGAAATAGAGAAATTATATAAAAATAAAAAAATTACCATCAATGCTTTTGCTAAATTAATTGGAAGGAGCTTATATGATGTATGGTGCGCTTTAATTAATAGGAAAAATTTAGGTGTTGTATGTTGCTTTGGTACTTCCAGAGAGCAAAAAAGTGCATGGGATATTCTAAATAATGAAATTTATTTAGTAATTGACATGATTTCTTTATTAACAATTGCAATTTTAGATTTAAAAGAGACTATATTAAATAATTTTACTAATAAATTAGTAGTCTCTCAGAGTACTATTGATCTAATTAGAAGTTTAATAAGCGAAAAGCAAAACCTTTTTTCGAAAGGTTATATGATAATTTCTCGGGAAAACGATAAATATGTGAGATATGAAATTACTAAAGAAGATATAAATAAACAAATTTCCTTTTTAAGAGAAATATTAATATGGACTTTGAAGAATTTTAAGATAATGCCATGCACTGGAGCTTTAGAAATTAATATTAACAGAAAAAAGAAATTAGATGAGATTATCGGTAAATCTTTTGTTGATACTATTTTAATTGCTAAGAAAACTAAATATATATTATTTTCAGATGATCTAGTATTGAGATTATTAGCAAAAAATGAATTTGGTATTGAAGGGATTTGGACCCAAATTTTATTGATAAAGTTACTAGGCTTAGGGAAAATTAAAAGAGAAGTGTATATTGATAAGACAATAAATTTGATTCAATACAATTATAATTACATTTCATTTGATGCAGAAGTATTGAGAGAATCATTTAAACGGGCGAATTTAGACTATAATGAAAAGCCATATACAGATGTATTAGAAAAATTAAAACTTACTAATGAAGAATCTATTGTAAATCTAACAATTGAATTTTTTGAAGTTTTAAATAATGATTCTAATATTTCAATCGTTAGAAAAAATTCTTTACTAATTAATTATTTAAATAAAATATCTAATAGAGGAATTAATAAAAGAATAATAAAAAAATTAAAATCAATAATTAAAAAAAGGTATAGACTTTTACCATTAAATGAAAATAGAATTATTTCTTTTATCGAAGATTGGGAAAAAGCAAAGATGATAAGATAACTTAGTTTGTTTGTTGAGAATTTTCCAAAAAATATAAAGATTTGCTTAAGGCAAGTCTATATGCCCACTAAAGAAAAGTTAGTTCAAAAAATCAGAGGATATGTTTTTAGAATTATTGATTTGAATAAAAGAATTGGTTTAAACAATAAAAATTTGACGTATTTTTTAAGAAATGATATTGTAAAAAAAATTTTAAAAAGTAAAAATTTGGAAATCTGAAAGATTGAAGTTATTGATATGTTGATACGGTTAAGGTGACAGGGGGCGGTCTTTTGTCACTTTTTATAAAAATATATTATATTGCTAATTATTACATATCATAGGGAAAAATTTTAGAGGGGGGAAAGTTTTTTGCCCAGACAAAGAAGAAAAATAGGACTAAGCAAAATATATCATGTAATAGCCAGAGGAAATGAAAGAAAGGATATATTTCTTGACGACGAAGACAAAAATAAATTTATCCAAATTATTATCAACAAAAAGAAGAAAAATGAATACATCCTTTACGCATATTGTTTGATGAATAACCATTTACATTTGTTACTTAAGGAACAAGAAGATGGTATTTCCAGGACAATGAGTAGGATTAATACTGCTTATGCTTATTACTTCAACAAGAAATATGATAGAGTTGGGCATGTTTTTCAGAATAGATTTAAAAGTGAGCCAGTGGAAAATGATCGTTATCTAATATCATTAATACGATATATCCATAATAACCCGGTTAAGGCTAAAATAGCAAATCAACCTCATCAATATAAATGGAGCAGTTATTCACTTTATTTAAAAGAGCAAAAATGTATAATAGATAAAGAGGAGATTTTAAATCTCTTTTCTCCTAATAAATCAAAAGCAATTCACTTGTTTACTGAATTTTGCTGTCAAAAAAACAATGATACCTTTATGGATTATCAAGAAGTCTTTAGAGAAGCTAAGGAAATTATTAGTGTTGAAAAAGCTAAAGAGTATGCATCAAGATATTTAAAAGAAAAAGGTTTACAAATAGAATCTTTAAAAGATAAAATAAACAAAGAATATAGAGATAAGTTAATAATAGAATTAACAGAAAAGACAAATCTTTCATACAGAGAAATAGCAAACATTTTAGGATTTAGTCGAAGAGTTGTAGAAAAGAGGGTTAACAAAAAATGACAAAGGACCGTCCCCTGGCGTTTTTTACGGTGTGTCCCAAGGATTGTTTTGGTTCCTGTTCGTTAGAGGTGGAGGTAGAAAAAGGGAAAGTTGTAAAAGTTAGAGGAAATTGCAATAGTCCGGTAAATCAGGGCAGGATATGTATTAAAGGGAAGAACTATCCAAATATGGTCTACGGACCAGAAAGATTATTATATCCCTTGCAGAGAATTGGCAAGCGGGGCAAGGGTGAATTTAAAAGGATTAGCTGGGAGCAGGCTTTAGATATAATTTATGAAAAGCTTAAAAATTTAAAAGAGCAGTATGGACCGGAGTCGGTTTTATATTATAATAGATTCGCCAATTTGGGTGTGGTGAAAAATTGTGCTTATGGTTTCTGGTATCAGTTTGGCGGTTTTACTTCTACTTATGGTGGACTGTGTGATTCTGCTGCCCAGGAAGCAATCAATTTGACTTATGGAGAAGTAAAACATAATAAGATTTCTGACCTGGAAAACTTAAAATTAATAATATTATGG
>Ga0209979_1001908_pt1 | contig 21347 bp, 23 predicted proteins | sample AnhtaG_FD_183114 | JGI IMG/M metagenome (GOLD analysis project Ga0209979, IMG submission 183114) | Deep subsurface microbial communities from Anholt, Denmark to uncover new lineages of life (NeLLi) - Anholt_01485 metaG (SPAdes) (version 2) | ecosystem: Environmental > Aquatic > Marine > Oceanic...
CCAAGTAAATAGTTTCTCTGCAAGAATAGCGTAAAGGGAGGGTTACATTTATGAGAATAGCAATCATCGGAGCAAGCGGACAGATTGGAGCATTCATTCGCGATGAAGCACTGGCGCGGGGTCATCAAGTAACTGCGATTGTGCGCCATCCTGAGAAGATAACTGTGCGGAACCCGCGTCTTACCATTGTGAAAGCGGACATTCTTAAAGATAAGGCCGATGAACTCGTAAAAGGTCATGACGCGGTCATAAGTGCCTACAATCCCGGCTGGAGCAATCCCGATATCTACAATGAGCAAATCAAGGGTTATAAGGCGATTATCAGCGGGGTCAAGAAGTCGGGAATCAAAAGATTGTTGGTTGTCGGTGGGGCTGGAACTCTTGAAGTCGCCCCTGGTGTGCAGCTTGTTGATACGGCGAGTTTCCCTGAGCAGGTGAAAAAAGGAGTGCTGGCAACCAGGGAAACGCTTTACATGCTAAGAAAAGAAAATGAACTGGAGTGGACATTCTTGAGCCCGCCAGCCTCGATCGCCCCCGGAGAGCGGACGGGGCATTACCGGGTTGGGAAAGATCAACTTCTTAAGGACAAAGAAGGCGAAAGCAAAATCTCCACGCAGGACTACGCCATTGCCATGCTCGATGAACTTGAGCATCCGCAACACATTCGCGAACGATTCACTGTCGCCTACTGAGAAGGCTTTCAACCTCCACAAACTACAGATGCATGGAATAGGAGTAAACAATGGCTTCTGTGAAGGATGTGCTGGACAAACTCCAGAGCAAAGCTCAGCCAGAGCAGTTAAAGGGAATGGCTAAATACGGGATGACAGTGGAGCAAAGATTAGGCGTCTCAGTTCCTGATATGAGAAACCTGGCTAAAGAGATAGGGAGAGATCACAAGCTGGCACTAGACTTATGGAGAACTGGAATAGCCGAAGCAAGGATCGTGGCTGCGATGGTTGGTGACCCTGATAAGCTAACTGAAGAGCAGATGGAGGACTGGGTGAAAGGCATTAATTCGTGGGATGTCTGCGACCAGGTGTGCATGAATCTTTTTGAAAAAAACCAATTAGCCTGGAAGAAAATTGTCGATTGGTCTGAGCGGGAAGAAGAGTTTGTCAAAAGGACTGCCTTTTCGCTGACAGCTTGTCTGGCATGGCATGATAAGAAGGCAAACGATGATAAATTCATCGAATTGCTTCCCGTAATAATACGAGGAGCTACGGACGAGCGTAACTTCGTCAAGAAAGCAGTCAACTGGGCTCTTAGAAACATCGGGAAAAGGAACCTCAATTTGAACGAAGCCGCAATAAATACTGCAAAGGAAATCAAGCGACTCGACTCGAAGGCTGCTCGCTGGGTCGCTGCCGATGCCATCAGAGAACTTGAGAGTGAAGCTATCCAAAGCAGGCTTAGGAGATGAACATTAGTCCAAATAGTGTAGGTAACAATTGCCTGAAATGTTACTTAGTTGCACACTGAGAAATGTTGCTCCTTACCTCCATAGTATGTCTTGGATACCGCAACCTATTGACACTTCCTTCGCTAGTGATACAATAGCACTTTGAGGCTCATATACGTGGAAAGACTTAGCATCTTTTTGATTATGGTAGCCTTAATTGCAGGGATGGTAGGCTGTGCTCCTGTTCCTATTGAAATACGGGATTGGTATGATTTGCATGCCATCAGGAATAACCTGGGCGACAGTTACCTTCTGATGAATGACCTCGATTCCACTACTGCCGGTTATACCGAGCTGGCGAGTGAGACAGCTAATGGGGGAAGGGGGTGGGAGCCAATTGGAACCTCCGATGACCAGTTTACCGGGAGGTTCAACGGTCAGGGATATGAGATAAGGGACTTGTTTATCGACCGCCCTGACGAAAATTATGTGGGGCTTTTCACTCATATTTCTTGGATACGTCACATCGAAAATGTCGGGGTCGTCGAGAATGTCGGGGTGGTCAACGCCGACGTGACTGGCTCTTTGCAGGTTGGTAGTCTGGTGGGACATAATGAGGGCATGGTGAACAATTCGTATTCCAGTGGCAGCGTGACTGGCGATTCGCGTGTCGGCGGTCTGGTGGGATGGAATCAGGCTACTCTGAGCAACTCCTATTCCAGCTGCAGCGTGATTGGCGATTCGCGTGTCGGCGGTCTGGTGGGGGATAATTGGTATTATAGGGGCATTCTGAGCAACTCCTATTCCACCGGCAGCGTGACTGGCTCCACGCAGGTTGGCGGTCTGGTGGGAGTGAATTATTATGGCAACATGACCCACTCCTATTCCACCGGCAGCGTGATTGGCTCTACGCAGGTTGGCGGTCTGGTGGGATACAACACGGGCACCGCGAGCAACTCCTTCTGGGATAGGGTAACTTCCGGGATGGAAGAAAGCGACGGGGGGACGGGCAAGACCACGGCGGAAATGATGGACATCGCCACCTTCACGGCCTGGTACATAACCGCGGTTGCCTCCGGCGTGACCGACCCCACCCCCACCTGGAATATCGTTGACGGGCAGACCTATCCCTTCCTGAGCTGGCAGTCCGTTGTTTAATACAACTAGAGCTTAGGCGGCTGCGGTAAAAACGTTTCGTTGAGAATAGGAATGTAGCGATAAACTCTATTGAACACTTGCTTGTCTTGTTGCACATTAACTCAAAACGTGACATGGTGGACGGTACTGGACTTGAACAAGCGTTCACAGTCCTTGCAGCAAGCTAGGCAACTTGATAGCTTTTGGCGTCAGATAACAAAATAACGGTTTACCCGTCCAGATGTCATCGGCGTCTCACTCACCCAATGTGATCAAGAAATAAAGCCGTTACCCAAGTGCCGTCAAAATAGCACTCGACACTCTATGCCCTGTTTTCCAAAGTTAAAGGCAAGTTCTTTACCCTTTAAGAAGAAAAAATCATTGCTCATGGCGCTCTCTAAATTATGTTTTCTATACACCCAATCGCCATAATGGTAGTTCATTTTGTCGATCAATACGTAGTCCACTTTCCCCTTAAGCCCATCAGCAAGTTCTTCCGCCCCGGGAAGCATTGGAGCAATCATTGCATAGGTTTTAATGCCTGCAAGATGTAGCTCCTCGAGTGCTTTGATCCTTTCCTTGATAGATGGCGCACTTGGTTCAAACAACTTTCTTATCTCATCGTCTGCACTAGTAACTGATAACCCGACCTCGACCTTATCGCTTCTCCTAAATAGGTCTATGTCACGCAACACAAGTGGAGATTTCGTCTGGATTGTTATCGGCCAGCTATATTGGACCAGTATTTCCAAGCACTTTCTTGTCAATTCGTATGCTGTCTCCAGCGGTTGATAGGGGTCGCACACTCCACTTACCCATACCCTAGCCGGCGGCTTTTTATTTATCTCCTTCTGTAATAGGTCTGGGGCATTAATCTTCACGTCAACAAATTCACCCCATGGCTCTTTATGTCCGGTGAACCTCCTCATAAAACGAGCATAGCAATAGGTGCAACTGTGCTGGCACCCAATGTACGGATTGATCGCGTAGTTAAAGACCTTTGATTTGGACACAACGCATCTCGCGTAGATTTCTCTAAGAATCATGGAAGGACTAGCTCACCAACGATAATGATATCCATGAATCATTTTACCACCTATTTCCTTCAAGACCATGAAGTGCTAAAATATGAAACGAACCGTAGGAAATCAGGATATGCAGAATGCAATTTGAAAAAGCTGCTATGATCCGCGACCGCATTATCGAACTAAGAAAAGACGAGGAACTAGTTTCGCCCATGATAAAACGATAATCGGGGCAGTCATTCACCAGGAATTGGATATACTTGAGGCTACCCCTTTGTCCTTCTGGTTGCCATTCACTCCAGGCTCTCTCCCAAGTTGTGGCAACCCGATTCCACTGGTGGCCAGTCGGGATAGAGGACTGTAGACACAGTGCCAGTGCTTTGCATCAGGTATCCGACCAACAGGAGCCACTGAACAGGCCAGAACTAAAGTAACGGAATAACCGGTACGAATGGGTGATTGACACCTTCCAAAACATGAGCCATAGTATATTAGTAGTATAGTGTGGCATAGTTGAGTAGTTTCAGGAGAGGAAGATATGCCCGTTGTTATTAATGACCAGACCTATTACAGGACAAGTGAACGAGACTACTACGAAGTCTTGGGTATTGCGCCAATTGCCAGCGCAGAGGAAATAAGAAGGGCATATCACAAGCGAGCTTTTCAATGCCACCCAGACAGGAATGGGAAAAGCAAGAAAGCCCATAAAAAAATGCAAGAGCTAAACGAGGCTTATGCTATCCTGTCTGACCCGATTAAACGAAGGGAGTATGATCTTCCCCGGGGGTATGGTAGCAGAGTGCCGAAGTTCAAGAAAGGCAGCAAAGTGAAAATCAGTGTCAATTATCCTTCACCGTATAGCGGCCACACCGGGGTCGTAGATAAAGAACCTATTAAGGATACCTTTCGCTTCTGGTATATGGTGAGAATAGAGTCCAAAGGCTTGACGGCGCGCTTCGCCGAAGAAGAACTTGAAGAACCGGACGATTAGCAGCTAGACCGACCGGTCGGCGCTCGGAACAGGTAGCTATCACCTGTGTGCACTTTAGCTAGGTCACATTGGCCTGAAATGTTACTTCAGGGCAAAAACACAGGGTCGAGGAATTAACCTCGACCCATTCAATTTGAGGAATACTTCCGCCAGCTTTAATTACCATGTGGTGCCAAGCCATCTGACTTTGGACTTAACCCAAAGAGCTTTAAGGTCTTGAGGTCCCATTGCAATCTAGAACACTGCCTGTTAAATTAAATAAAATTTGTGAGGAGGGAGATAGCTCATGGAAATTAGACTAAACACACACGGGCGGAACTCATTGGCGACGAAAGTCTTTTTCAGCGACGAAAGTGGTTTCGAAGTTGCCTCTGTAATCGTGACAGGCAAGACCAATGCCGTTCTTATTGATGCACAGTGGACGTTATCAAATGCCCATCGAGTAATCGCAGAAATACTGGAAACAGGCAAACATCTTAAAACGATTTATATTACTCATGCGCATCCCGACCATTACTTTGGACTCGGCACCATCGCAGAAGCTTTCCCTCAAGCCCGGGTTATAGCGCTACCTTCAGAAGCCCATATCATCAATAAACAGTTTTTCGGCAAAATCGAGTACTGGGAAAAAGTGCTAGGAGCTATAAACGTACCCAGGAAAACAGCCAATATTGAGCCTCTTACCGAGAACTACTTCGAACTGGAAGGACAACGTATCGAGATTATCCCGAAAGTGATGGGGGACATGAAATACAACACAGTGGTCTGGATCCCTTCAATACGGACTCTGTTCGGCAGCGACGTTCTTTTTAACCAGGCACATCCCTTTACCTGTGAGCTTACCGCGGAAGAACGCCAACAGTGGATACAGGATATTGAGCGCTTAGAGAAAATGGACGCCGAGGTCATTATTCCCGGCCATCAGAAACCTGGAATGCCCTTCGACTCCAGTTCCTACGATTTCACCAGGGATTATCTTGTTGCTACTGATGAGGAACTGGCCAGAACAAATGATGTTGCCAGTTTTTATTACGCTATGGTTAAACGCTTCCCTGAGGCCAACCTCTTTATCAGTAATGAAATGAACGCAAATGTGTTCAAAGGAGGATTGGATTGGAATTGGCGGGAATATTAAAGCATAGTGTCCCTAGAATTCCAGCCTTAATTACTACGTGGTGCTAAGCCAAAGGTTATCTCTGAAAAGCCAAAAGGTAGACATAAGCTTGAGTAAGAACTAAAATTTAGCTTCTATGCCAGCGTAGCTCAGGGGTAGAGCAGCGGTTTCGTAAACCGCCGGTCGTCGGTTCGAATCCGACCGCTGGCTGGGAGTTCACCCGGCAGCATTTTCCCCAAAGAGACATTTTTGTTATAATCTGCAAATTATATAAACTCCCTCCCACTTGATGGGTGAGGGTGAACTCTGCGAGCTCTACCCCTTCCTCTGATTCCCTCCCGCCAGGGAAGGGAGAATCATAATGATTTATGCAGTTAACTATAAATAAGGTTATCGCTTTATCATGAAAGTAACAAATCCAGATGGGGACATAAAGGGTGCCGTAATAGGGGGTGGTGGGGACTCCCTCAAATCTTGCTATCAATGTGGTTTTTGTACCGCCATTTGCCCATGGAACCTTGTCATGAGGTTTCCGGCACGGTTTGCCGTCCGAAGGCTTATTCATCAGGCACAGCTTGGTCTGGTCGACTTTAAAGCCGATGATATATGGATGTGCACTACCTGTACCGCCTGTGCTCAGAAATGTCCTCGTGGCGTGGAAATAATAGATGTCATTAGGGCTCTGCGTAGGGTCATTGCGGAACTAGGTGTGGCCAAGGTACCCGACTCACTTAGAATTACACTAAAAAATATTGCTGGGGTTGGTAATCCTTTGGGAGAGGAACCGGAGAAACGAGCAGATTGGGCAAAGGGTCTTGATTTGAAAATTCACACCAAAGGCACTGAAATATTATACTTTCCGTGTTGCATTCCCGCATATGACACAAAAGTCCAGGGAGTTGCCCGGGCTACAGCTAATATCCTTAAAAAGGCTGGGGTAGATTTTGGCATCCTAGGAGCTAAGGAGGTTTGCTGTGGCGAGAGTGTTCGCAAAGCGGGTGACGAGGCCTTGTTCCAAAGTTTAGCCCAGCGTAATATTAACGCTTTTGACGAAGCTGGTGTTAAGAAAATTGTTACTACTTCTCCCCACTGCTATAGCACCTTTAAGAACGAATACTCCAAGCTTGGAGGTAATTTTGAGGTGTTTCACTTCTGCCAATATTTAGCCAAGCTTATTCAGGAGGGGAAGCTAAAATTTACCAAAGAATTGAATAAAAGGGTTAGTTATCATGACCCGTGTTATTTGGGGCGTCATAATGGTATATACGATAAGCCACGGGAAGTCCTCGAGAGTATCCCAGGCTTGGAACTGGTTGAACTCCCCAATTCTGGTGAGAATAGCCTTTGCTGCGGTGGTGGAGGAGGAAGGATTTGGATGGAAACCAAAAAGGAGGAAAGATTTTCTAACCTAAGGGTGGAGGAGGCTCTTGAGGTTAAGGCAGATATACTGGTTACCTGCTGCCCTTATTGTATTACTAATCTAGTGGATAGCGTAGTGGATATAGATAAAGGCGACGTCCTTGAAATCAAGGACATATCAGAGCTGATTCAAGAGGTGATTTAATCGAGCGGAGGGCTGATGAGAGACTGGTTGAAAGACCTTGCGCTCATAGGAGGTTGACATGAATACAAAGAGCCTTGTTGTCGGTGGCGGTATTGCTGGTATTCAGGCAGCTCTGGATATTGCTGAATCTGGATACAAGGTTATTCTGGTAGAGAGGGAGCCTCAGATTGGCGGGCATATGGCTGAGTTTGATAAGGTCTTCCCTACTCTGGATTCCGCCCTGGATATCCTTACTCCAAAGATGACAAGGGTGGAGTCTCACCCCAACATCGAGCTTATGACCTCTAGTGAGATTGAGGAGGTTTCAGGTCATGTCGGCGATTTCAAAGTCAAGATACGGAACAAGGCACGCAACGGGCTTATCGAAGTAAGCGTAGGCGCAGTGATTCTAGCTACAGGTTATGATGTCTTTGACCCTTTGGTCATCACTCTATACGGTTACAAGGAATACGATAATATATTCACCAGCCTTGAATTTGAACGAATGTGTAGTGCTACGGGGCCAACTGGCGGCCAAATTCTGCTCAAAAATGGCAAGCCTCCGGAAAGTGTAGCTATTATACATTGTGTTGGCAGTCGGGATAAGAATTATCATGAGTATTGCTCACGGGTATGCTGTATGGCTGCCCTCAACTGTTCCCATCTGATTATGGAAAAAACGAATGCCCAAGTATACCAAATGTATATAGATATGCGTTGTGTTGGCGAAGGCCATGAGGAATTCTATAATCGCCTTTCCGAAGAAGGCGTGAATTTCATAAGAGGCAAGGTAGCCAAGGTTACTGACCATGCCCTAAACGACGAAGAAAAGGGGAAGTTAATTGTTTGTGTTGAGGATACCCTGACGGGCGGAATACTCCGTGTGCCGGTGGACATGGTTATCCTGTGCGTTGCCATTGAGCCGAGGGCTGATGCTGAGAAAATTGCCAACCTTTTTTCTATCAGCCGAAGAAATGATGGCTTCTTCATGGAGAGACATGCCACGCTTGAGCCGATAGCTACAACTGTCGATGGAATTTTTATCGCTGGATGTTGCCACAGTCCTAAGGACATCACTGATACGGTAGTCCAGGCCAAGGCAGCAGCTTCAGAAATCTTGATTCTTCTATCGCAAGGCAAAGACTCGAGCAAAGGGTAAGAGGTTAGTTAAGCATCAGAACAAATATTGATGGACAAGCTAGACTCAAAACTTAAAAAGGAGATTGCGGCACGGTCTGGGGAGGTCATAAGTTGCATTCAGTGCGGCGCCTGCACTGGTAACTGCCTACTTGCAAACGTGGACGCCAGCTTCAATCCGAGGAATGTGGTCCACATGGTCACGCTAGGGATGAGCGACTATTTCCGGGAGCACCCTGAAGTCCCTTATGCGTGCAACATTTGTGAACTATGTAAGGGGGTTTGCCCCCGCGGACTGAACATTTCTAATTTATGTTTAGCACTTCGAGAGCAATTGGTAGAGGAAGGAATTGGTCCGCTTCCCGGACATAAAATCATACAAGATACTAAACAATTTGTCCAGTCTCCCTCCTTCACCCTGACCCTCCCTGACCCTGATGCCGCTGAGTGTGAACGGGTTTGGTTCCCTGGCTGTAGTTTAGCAGCATATTCACCCACCATTGTTATTAAGGTCTGGGATTATCTCAGAGAAAGGCTGCCAGGCACGGGGATCATTCTGAGATGCTGTGGCGCTCTTTCCCATAGCTTGGGCGAAAAGTCTCAATTTCAGGGAATGACGCGAGAACTGGAAGAAGAGGTGAAAAAATTAGGAGCGTCAGAGCTAATTACTGGTTGTCCAGAATGCTATTACACTATTAAGCAGACTGCACCCAACTATCGACTGAAAGGCCTATATGAGGTAATTGTGGAGAGAGGGCTTCCCAAGGAGTACAAAAGTAATGGTCAAACCTTCTCTCTCCACGACCCTTGTAAAACTAGGTGGGACAAGGAGTGGCACGAAAGCGCTCGAACTCTGCTCACTCTTATGGGTTATAAGATAGAGGAAATGAAACATTCCAGAGAGCTAACCTACTGTTGCGGGCAGGGAGGGCTGAGCGTCGGTCTCAATCCTTTCCGCGTATTTAACGTGGCTTCAGAAAGATTAGCGGAGGCTCACTTCGACATAGTTTCCTACTGTGCAGGTTGCCGTGAGACCTTCTCCCTTTCCCGGCCTAGTGTGCATATTCTTGACCTCCTGTTTAACCCTGACTGGGAAAAGGATAAAACAAAAAAGGCAGATTCAGTAGAAACAAGAAAGAAGAACCAGGCAGCGCTAAAGTCGCAATTGGAATCGAGGCAAAAATCATGAGGTGGAAAGAGGCATTCCAGAGGTAGCTAAGCAGAATGGTCAGACCTTCACTCTTCATGATTCTGGCAAAGCTCGAAAGCACAAAGGCTTACGCGACAGCGTTAGAAATCTGATTGCTCTTACGGGTTATCAGCTAAAAGAAAAGGATAAAGCCAAACCTGTCAATAAAGTAACGGTAAGGAGAGAGAACCAAGCACTCCTTAAATCATTATTGGCAGAAAGATTAAAAACGTTTTAAGAAGCGAGGTGTCAATATGTCCTGGGAAGAGATAAAGTTGCAGGTGGGAGATGAGGTAAAGAAGCTGCTGGAGGAAAGGCATATATCAGAGGAGGAGGTGAAGCAGGTAATAGATTTTGCCGAGACCGGGGGTGAGAAGCTATACCAGCCGGAGGCAAACAGGTACCTGGCTAAAAAAAGGCTTAAGGAAGTGGTAATCTACGTCGAATATTCTACTGATGAAAATGGCTATATAATCCATACGGCTTATTCACATAGGTCGAAGATAGGTGGGGAGTAGAACACGTGGCACAATGGTATTGCTTTAAATGTAAAGAGGAAATGGAAGAGGGTGAGGTAAACCTAGTCTATGGGGATATGAAGTTACCAGGAGCTTTTGGCATTAAATGCCCTAAATGTGAGGCGGAATATCTACTGGAGGAATTCGTGCTCACGCAAGTAAACGAAGGGGAGAAAATGCTGGAGTCGAAGTAAAATGTAAGTACATATGCTCCGTAGGTAGTAGCTAAAGGTATGCATGGAATTAGCATCAGATAATGTAACTTTTGAGTCCCTTGTTCAATTCTGGGGAATGCGTCCTGGCAGACTTGAACTTACTAGGCAAACGGCTAAGGTTGCTAAGCTTGGCGAAGGTTGGTCAGTTCTAGAGGTGGGCTGCGGAAATGGAATATCAGCCCTCTTTTTATCCCGACAATATGCTTGTAACGTCATTGGTATTGATGCCTCAGATAGGATGATTGCTTTGGCTAACCAGCGAGCTGGGGTTAAAGTATTGTCTCGCAGAGTGCAATTTTTGGTAGCTGACGCGATGCAGTTGCCCTTCCCAGCTTATACATTTGATACCGTAATGTGTGAAGCTGTTCTTTCCGGTCTTGTAGATAAAGAAAAGGCTGCTAGGGAGTTTCATCGTGTCTTGAGGTGTGGCGGAAAGGTAGTAATAACAGATTTTGTACTTCGGAGAGAAATAGCCAAGGAGCTTCAATGCCAAATGACTTTCCTTCCTTGCGCAGGGGCAAAACGGCTGGAAGAATACATCAGTCTCTTCGAAAAGGCGGGCTTCCAAAATCCCTACACTGAAGACCACCCGGAGGAAATGAAAAGGATAGGTTATTGGATAGCTCTTAACTACGGTTCCGTTGCGAAGTTCTTCGCTAAAGTTGCAGCAGGGATGCACTGTCTGGGTAAAGACGGAGGACACGGTGCCACATCTATTGAGGCTTACCAAGAGTTTTTCAGTCAAATAACGTTTGGGTACGCTCTTATCGCTTTGACCAAGCCATAGGCAAGCAATTGCCTACCACCTTCTAAAAGGAGCGTAGTTTTATAACTATATGGCTTCTAATTTATGTAATAGAGGGTTGGCAAGATGAAGGAGGTGCTAACTAAGACAGAGAGCCTGTGCCCGGTTTGCTTAAGCCGGATACCAGCCAAAAGGGTAGTGGAGAGGGGAGATGTCTATCTGGAAAAAGATTGTCCCGAGCATGGTAACTTCAAGGCTCTGATTTGGCGAGATGCCGAGCTTTACCGTAATTGGAGTCAGTACAGCCAGCAAGCTGTTGGTCCTGAAAAGAGGATTACTGATATTGCTCGAGGCTGTCCCTATGATTGTGGTCTATGTCCCAGCCATGAGGCAGACACCTGCACCACTGTAATGGAAGTCACCCACAACTGTAACCTCAATTGCCCCATCTGCTTTGCTTCTGGCAACGAAGGTCTCCACCTCGAACCGGATAGCGATGCAATTCAAGGAATGTATCAAACCATCATAGAAGCTGGAGGACCTTACCCGGTGCAAATAAGTGGTGGAGAACCTACCATCCGGGATGACCTGCCCACCATTGTAGCGCTAGGAAAGAAATTGGGGTTTTATCATATTCAGATAAATACCAACGGCATCAGAATAGCTCAAGATAGGGAATATCTTGAAAGGCTAAAAGAGAGTGGTGCTGACTTGATATACCTCCAGTTCGATGGCGTATCCGACGACGTTTACCGTACTATTCGCGGTAGAAACCTATTTGACCTCAAGGTTCGAGCGATAAGTAATTGCGCTGAGGTGGAGATAGGGGTCATCCTCGTGCCAACAGTGGTTCCCAATGTCAATCTTCACCAGTTAGGCGAGGTCGTCCAATTTGCTAAAAAATGGATACCTACGGTGAAGGGTATCCATTTCCAACCGGTTAGCTATTTTGGCAGGTATCCCCGGTCACCGAAAGACGAAGATAGGGTAACCTTACCAGATATTCTGGATGGGTTGGTAGTCCAGACCAAGGGCGAACTTAAGAAAACAGATTTTGTGCCACGCAGATGTGAGGACTCGCATTGTTCGTTTAGTAGTTTCTTTGTACTGATGGAAGACGGTAAATTACAAGCAAGGACAGACATCGCCCAGGAACCAGTAAGCGGATTCGACTATAGGAAAGACCCCCCTGCGGTAACAGCGAGAAGGTTTATCGATAGACGCTGGAGATTGGTTAATGAAGAGGCAGAACAGACTGAGAAAGGGTGTAGTCAATGCTGTGGGCAAAATCAAGACCTCTGGCTACGTTTCAGAAAAAGAGAAGGCCTGTACTACCTGACGATTACTGGCATGCCCTTCCAGGATATATGGACCCTCGATTTACAAAAGCTGAAGAGGTGCTGCGTTCATGTAGTCACCAACAGTAAGCGATTAATACCTCTATGTGCCTTTTATGTCACCAGTATTACCGGCGAAAGGCTGTACCAGAACCTTCCCACAGGGACTGCATTGTCTCTCACAGATTAGGGAATTCATCTGGATAATGGTAATTGGATGAAAGAGATACTGAAAGAAACAGAGAGCCTATGTCCAGTTTGCCTGAAGAGGATACCGGCGGGGATAGTTGCTGAAAATAACAAGGTTTATCTGGAGAAAAGTTGCCCCGGACATGGCGATTATAAAGTTATCATTTGGAGGAATGACGCTGAACATTACCTTAAATGGGCTAAGTTTGGTGGTGATAGAATTCCTACAGGCCCCAAGAAGAGGCTTACCGAGCATAATGGGGGTTGCCCCTATGACTGTGGTATTTGTCCGGACCATGAGCAAGACACTTCTTCCGCAGCTATTATGACTACCAATAGGTGTAACCTTCACTGTCCTATTTGTTTTACCTATGGCGACGAAGGACCTGTCTACGAGCCTTCCCTGGATAGCATTAAAAGGATGTACCAGGTCGTGTTGGATACTTGCGGGACATATCCTGTAGAACTGTGTGGTGGGGAACCAACCGTCCGGGATGACCTGCCTCAGGTTATTGCTGCCGGTAAGGAGATGGGCTTTGATCATATCCAAATAAATACGAATGGCATCAGACTGGCTAAAGACAAGGAATATCTGAGTAGATTAAAGGAGGCGGGGGCTACTACTATCTATCTTCAGTTTGATGGTGTAACTGATGAGGTATATCGTTATACCCGAGGCACAAGCCTCTTTGACCTCAAGGTCCAAGCGATAAATAATTGTGCTGAGGTGAAAATAGGGGTTACCCTGGTGCCAACAGTCATCCCCAAGGTTAATTTTGAGCAAATAGGAGACATCATCCGGTTTGCCAAGAGATGGGTGCCCACGGTAAAAGGAGTTTACTTCCAGCCAATCAGTTACTTTGGTAGATACTCAGGAACACCCGGGGACAGTGACAGGCTAACTATACCAGATATACTCAGGGCTATTGAGGAACAAACACAGGGAGAGTTGAGGGAGAGCAACTTCGTGCCTCCGGTCTGTGAGCATCCTCACTGCTCTTTTTCAGGCTTCTTCATATTGATGGAGGACGGGAGGTTATTAGCAACCACCCACTTGCAACCGAGACAAATCAATGAAGACGGGGCTGAACATTCAAGACGATTTGCCAAGCAATATTGGAGATTTGTTGAAGAAGACGATGTACAACTCTACCCACCATCTCAATATGAGCCGACTTCCTTTAATAGTTTTTTTCAGCGCCTTCAAAGAGAGTATTTATACATTTCAGGCATGGCCTTTCAAGATGTGTGGAATATCGACCTTGAAAGACTGAAGAGATGCTGTATTCACATCGTTACTTTTACGGGGAAGATGGTACCTTTATGCGCCAAATACCTGACCAGCGTCGACGGGCAGCGGCTTTACCCGGGAATAGCATAGTTAGGAGACAAATCAAATGGCAGAGCGGATTTCCCTACAGGAGTCACTCAGCAAGATACTTAAACAAAGGATAAGGGAGACTCCGGAATACCGAAAACATATTGCTAAGGAAAGCCTGGAGAAAATAACCAGAAGTGATTTTGAGGATTTTCAGCTTTTCCAGCTTCGGAATACATTGCACTACGTTTATGACAAGAGCCTGTTTTACCGAGAACTGTTTAGCAAAAAGGGGATAGAGCCGGGTGAAGTCCAATCCCTAGCTGATTTGGCCAGGCTTCCTTTAACTACACCCGAGGAGTTGGCCGAGAAACCCCTTAGATTCTTATGTGTTCCCCTGGGAGATGTGACCCGGGTGATTACTTTTACTAGCTCGGGTACCACTGGCCCGCAGAAGAGGATTTCTTTTAGTGAAAAGGATGTTGAGGGAATGACCGATTTTATGGGGGCTGGCATGAACGTGGTGGCTACTAGCGATGATGTCGTTCAGATAATGCTGCCCAGGGGTCCGGTTTTAGGGCAGTCTGACCTGCTGGCACGAGGTGTAGAGAAAATGGGCGCTACGCCAGTCATCACTGGTACTGAGCCAACCCCTGAGGAGCAAATTCAGGCGATTGAGAGACATGGCTCAACTGTTGTGTTCTGTGAGGCACTCCGTTTTAATCGAATTACGGTGGAAGCTAAAAACAATCGTGATTTAACAAAATTGGGGGTCAAAGCCCTATTCCTTACTTCCAACTATCTATCTGACTCGATGAGGGTTAACCTCCAGTCTGCGTGGAACTGTGAAGTCTTCACCCACTACGGTTTAACTGAGATGGGATTAGGGGTAGCTGTGGAGTGCCCAGCCCATAATGGCTACCACTTTAACGAGGCTGACCTTCTGGCCGAGATTATAGACCCAGGAACCGGGGAGGTTTTGCCTGACGGGAAGGAAGGAGAATTAGTCTTTACCACCTTAACTAGAGAAGCAATGCCGTTAATCAGATACAGAACGCACGATATATCCAGGTTGAGTGTTAAACCTTGTGAGTGTGGCATAACCACTCTCAAGAAGTTGGACAGGACAACACGAAGGCTGGAGTCGGCAGTAAGAATAGGAGAGGGAAATGAGATATATCCAGCGATGTTTGATGAGGCACTTTATGCGATTCCCGACATCATTGGGTATGAAGTGAGCATTAGCAAGGATGGGGTCAAAGATAGCCTGACTTTTCAGGTGGAGATAGCTAGAAAAGGAGCAGCGGTCGAAGAACTGGTAAGGGAAGTGATATTAAAAGTCCCGCCGGTTCAAAAAAATGTCAAAATGGGGAAATTGACCATACCCGCGATACAACTGGGAACCCCAGGCTCATTGCAAAAAAGCACTCGAGCCAAAAAATTGATAAAAGATATGCGCTAGGAGGTCTGAATGAAATCTGGCGAAGTTGACCAGGCGAAAACTCAGAGACTTTTCTACGGTTGGGTAGTGGTAGCAGCGGCCTTCTTCGTGGCTCTGGTCGCATATGGGGTTCAATACTCCTTTGGCATATTCCTCAAGCCTCTCTCAGCAAATTTTGGCTGGAGTCGGGCATTGATATCGGGAGCTGCTTCACTTTTCATGTTCTCGCGTGGTGCCCTGGCCATCCTCACCGGGTGGGCCACCGATAAGTACGGGCCTAGAATAACAGTCGCCATCGGTGGCTTTTTCCTGGGTCTGGGCCTCCTATTGACCAGCCAAATCAGCACTGCCTGGCAATTATATTTGTTCTATGGTCTGATGGCAGGGTTCGGACTAAGTGTGGCCTTTGCTCCTTTAGTGGCAACAGCGTCAAGGTGGTTCGTGTCAAAGCGAGGTCTGGCAATAGGTATTGTTGTTGCCGGAATAGGGATGGGCACAGCGGTCATGTCTCCGTTAGCCAGATATCTCGTCGCTACCTATGATTGGAGCTTGTCCTATATCATTATCGGGTTCCTGGCCTGGATTATCGTTATTCCAGCGTCATTGTTTTTAAGGCGAAGTCCCGAGGAGAAGGGGCTTTTGCCATTAGGTGAAACTGCGGCGATAGCGGGTGATGAGGAGAATTCAAATATAGCAAAAAAAGAGGACAGCCTTGCTTCAGACAGAGCAGGATTCTCACTAAAAGACGCAGTGCATACCAGCGCATTCTGGCTATTGCTGGCGATGATTATCCTTTGGTCCACATGCGTACAAATGTCAATGATCCACATATACCCCCATGCAACTGACCTCGGCATACCCAAAGTAGAGGCTGCTAACATCTTGGTTTTGATTGGCGTTTTCAGCATTATCGGTCGGGTGGTGATGGGTGCCATCTCTGACAAACTGGGGGGAAAGCTCACACTCGCTATCTGTTTGATCCCCCAAGCAGTGGCGATGTTCTGGCTCCTAGGGGCGACAGATATATGGATGCTCTATCTGTTTGCCGCAGTCTTTGGGTTTGCCTATGGCGGTTGTGTCCCCCAGCTCCCTGTGATAGCTGGGGAAATCTTTGAGCTAAAGTCAATAGGCGCAATTATTGGTGTTCAAATGTTAGGGGTAGCAATCGGAGGAGCAATTGGGCCGCTCCTAGGAGGATATGTGTTTGATGTAACGGGTACGTATAACCTTGCTTTCCTAATCAGCGGCATATGTATCATCCTGGCGCTGGTACCTCTCGCCTTTATCAGAGCGCCAAGGAAGCTGAGACACTGAGATGGTTCCTGAAATTTGGACAGCTTGTTAAGGTATGGTAGAATCCTTAGCAACAGACCCATTAAGGATAGCAGGGGCCAACCTTAACATCGCCCGTCTCTTGTCCTGACAGTGGGGTCTACTAAGGCAAATAATCACAAATGAGTGCCAGCGTAGCTCAGAGGTAGAGCAGCGGTTTCGTAAACCGCCGGTCGTCGGTTCGAATCCGACCGCTGGCTGGGAGTGATATGAGCAAATTTGTAGATAAATTGCAGAGTCTTTCTAAGTCTTCAACTACGCCCATAGGTTTTCATCCCTCTGTCTCTGAACTAAAAAGCCCCGCAATGTTGCTTATTGCGGGGCTGTCCGTGACACAGGTCAAGGAAGCCAAAATCGTGGCTGATGTCAATACTGATGCCGGGTTGATATTGAGCGAGGACCCAAGCGCCAGGATTGTTAAGCAAATAGTCGAAGCTGTGGGCGATGTCCCTCTGGGGGTATTTGTGAAGGGCATGAGCGAAGAGAAAATAAATGAGCTTGCGAGCCTGGGGTGCGACTTTGTGGTTTTTGACATCAGGATACCTGCCGCAGTATTACACAAAGAAAAGGTAGGCAAATTTTTGATGATAGAGCCTTCATTAGACCAGGGTTTTGTTAGGGCTATTAATAGCCTTGAAGTAGATGGTGTGTTCATCAGTAATAGAGGTGAAGACTCTTTTGTTGCTGTGGAGCATCTGCTTGTTTGTCGAAGGTTCGTCGAGCTCTTAGAGAAGCCGGTTATTATGGCCTTGCCTTCTTTGGTCACAAAGACTGAGCTAACCAGTTTATGGCAAGCTGGGATAGACGGCGTAGTTGCGCCCTCAACGCAGTCGGTTGAGGCATTGGCAGAGCTAAAGAAGATGATTGGCGATCTGCCCGGAGGAGCCAGAGGTCGCCGCGCCAAAGCAGGTGTGATGCTCCCTCATTATGGTGGGGTTGCGGCTGGGGAGGAGGAGGATGATGAGGAACAAGAGGAAATTTAGCCTGAATCTGGTTTTCCCCAAAGTAAGTCATGGAGACAAGCCTGGGCCTATTTTTATTATCAGCAGCGGGAATTTCTCTTACTGGCGTTATGCTACCCGGGCCACTCACTGCGGCTACCATCGCCAAGGGTTACAGTGACAAACACGCTGGTGCCTGGATTGCAGCAGGGCATGCTGTTATCGAGATACCGCTCATAGCTGTAATTTATTTTGGATTCGGGCATTTCATCAGCTCTCCCCAGGTGGAAAAGGGTATATATCTTGCCGGTGGCTTGATGCTGCTTTACCTGGGTTTCCGAATGTTTCGAGCTACTGGCGAGGCGCCTGGTGCGGTAGGCGGTCTACCAGCTAGCTCTTTACTGACAGGCATTGTAATTACGGGAACTAACCCAGCTTTTTACATATGGTGGGCGACTGTGGGTGCAGCTCTGGTAACCGGTGCTGCCAAGTTCGGGCTTGCCGGTGTTATTTTGTTTACCCTAGTGCATTTGCCTTGTGATTTGGTCTGGAGTGAATTTCTCTCTGTGAGTACATTTAAGTCAAGGCGGTGGTGGACAAAGAAGGTACAAAGGATTGTGTTTAGCGTTTGTGCTTCGATTCTAGCTGGCTTTGGTGTCTGGTTTTGCCTTTCGGCGTTTCTATAAACTCAAGGGACATTCTGGATTGCCTGAAAGTATTTCCCTTCAGTCTTTATAGATGGGGCAATAATCATCTTAACTTTATGCATTTCCTTGATGTTTCGAGCGCTGCATACTCCCATGCCAGTGCGTAGAGCGCTAATTAAGTTTTGAGTGCCGTTGGTGACGGAAGTAGGACCGAAGATAATTTGCTCTAATGGAGCGGTAGTGCCGACTCTAACACGTGTCCCTCTAGGCAATGCTGGATGAGAATGAGACATGCCCCAGTGATAGCCTTTTCCTGGCGCTTCTGCCGCTTGAGCTAAAGGCGAGCCGATCATTACAGCGTCAGCACCGGCGGCGAATGCCTTGCATAAATCGCCCCCGGTGCGAATACCTCCATCTGTTATCACTGCTACGTATTTACCACTTTCTTTGAGATATGTTTCTCTAGCAGCGGCACAATTCAGAGTAGCAGTTATCTGGGGAACTCCAACGCCGATGACTTCCCTGGTGGTACAGGCAGCCCCAGGCCCCACTCCAACTAGGATGCCATCGACCCCTGTTCTCATTAGCTCCAATGCCGCGTTATAGCTGCAACAATTGCCTACTATGATAGGCAAGGACATTTGCTGGCATAGCTCAGGCAGGATAAGTCCCCGATAACTCTTGGAGATGTGCCTGGCTGTGGTGACGGTAGATTGCACCACGAGTATATCCATCCCGGCATCTTTGGCTATAGGAGCCAACCGTTTGGTGTTGGCTGGAGTTATAGATACGGCACAGATGGCACCAGCCTGTTTTATTGCTCCAATGCGTTGGCTAATGAGCTCTTCCTTGATAGGCTCAGAGTAAATTTTTTGAAGCAGGGAAGTAACCTCTTCCTCGGGAGTTTGGGCAATTTGGTTTAAGACCTCATCGGGGTTTTCGTACCTTGCCTGTATACCTTCTAGATTAAGGACAGCTAGCCCGCCAAGCTTGTTAAATTTAATAGCAAAGGTGGGGTCAACAATAGCATCCATAGCTGAGGCTAGAATGGGGATGGACAAGGTGTAATTTTTTACGGTAAAGTCTATATTGGTTTGGTCAGGATTAAGGGTTACATCTCCGGGGACAAGTGCAACTTCATCAAATCCATAAGTGCGTTCCATCTCTTTGAATTTAAGGCGAGGCATTTTTCTTTACTTGATAAAAGTTGCCACAAACTATACAAGCATGGCGGGTTGAAGTCAAGGAAACTTGTAGATAAAATTATAGCTATTAAGTATAATTGTAAGTCATGCCTGTTCTTTATGTCATTGCCACTCCTATTGGCAATCTGGAAGATATTTCCCTGCGTGCCTTACGCCTTTTACGGGAGGTGAAACTTATTGCTGCTGAGGATACACGCACTACGCGCCACTTGCTTAATGCCCATAATATAAAAACTCCATTGACTAGTTATCATGAGCATAGTAAAAAAGCTAAACTTGATTATTTATTGAATTATCTCGAGAAAGAAGACCTGGCTCTAGTTTCGGAAGCTGGCATGCCAGGGCTAAGTGATCCTGGTTACGAGCTTATTGTTGCTGCCATTGAGCGCGGGATTTCTGTGGTACCGATTCCTGGTGCTTCAGCGGTGATTACCGCTTTAGTGGTTTCCGGGTTGCCGACCGACCAATTCCTTTACCTTGGGTTTTTGCCCCGACGTAAAGGGCAAAGGCAGCGTCTTCTCAGCTCAATAGTCGATGAACCAAGAACTATAGTGGCTTTCGAGACACCCCATCGCCTTAGGGAGGCATTGAGTGATATTGAAGAAATTCTAGGAAATAGAAGACTATCTGTATGCCGTGAGCTTACTAAAGTTCACGAAGAGATTTTCCGGGGCAGAGTGAGCCAGGCTCGGGAGTATTTCGCCGAACCAAGAGGGGAGTTTACTCTCGTTATTGAAGGTAAAACTCGAGCTTGGTTGAAATTTCAGGAAAGGAGCTAAAATGCGCCGTGGTTGTATTGCTATAGGAAAGGTGGAATGTGATGGTTGTCATCGTCCTATTAAATATGGAGAACGCTATCTTTCAATCAACGGGAAAGGAGATGAAAAGCAACGTCTTTGTATTGATTGCTGCCTGAGCCGTGGTTATATCTCATACAGAACGGAGAAAGGAAAACAAATAATCACCTTTCTCCCCAAGGAATAAACGTTGGCAATCGTCATTTGAGAGCCTCGGCTCATGGCAATGACACGGGGCAATTAATGATTTACAATAGGCTGACTTTTGGGGAAAGAATTTGAGCGAGCGCATTTTTATCGGTGTTGCTTGGCCTTATGCCAATGGTCCTCTCCACTTAGGACATATCGCTGGTGCTTATCTGCCAGCCGATATTTTTGCCCGTTATCATCGTCTTAAGGGCAATAAAGTGCTGATGGTTTCCGGTAGCGACCAGCACGGAGCGCCGATTACAATTCGTGCTGAACAAGAATCTACCACGCCACAAGAAGTAGTGGACAAATATCATCAGCAATTTGTCGATTGTTGGGAAAAATTAGGTATCTCTTTCGATTTATTTACCACCACCGGCACTCCAAATCACACTCAAGTTACTCATGATATATTCCTCACTTTGCTCAACAGGGGCTATATTTACAAAGATAAGATGCTTCAAGCTTACTGCCCTAAGTGCCAGAGGTCCCTTCCCGACCGCTATCTGGAAGGTACTTGCCCTCACTGTGGCTTCACTAAAGCAAGAGGTGATGAATGTGATGAGTGCGGTAAGCCTTTGAATCCATGGGAGCTTAAGGATCTTCGCTGTCACCTTTGTTCCACTCCGCCCCGCTTTGAGTCTTCGGAGCATTTCTTTTTGCGCCTTTCTTCTTTTCAGGATAAGTTGACTGACTGGATAAAAGAGCAGACTCATTGGCGGCGTAATGTGCTTGGCACCACGTGGAAATTTCTGGATGAAGGATTAAAGGACAGGGCAGTTACTCGTGATTTGGATTGGGGAGTAATTGTGCCGCAATCAGGCTTTGAGCGTAAACGTATTTATGTATGGTTTGAGGCAGTCATTGGTTATTTATCGGCAAGCAAGGAATGGGCAAAATTGCAGGGAGATGATACCGCCTGGCAAGCTTTCTGG
>Ga0209979_1001909_pt1 | contig 21341 bp, 17 predicted proteins | sample AnhtaG_FD_183114 | JGI IMG/M metagenome (GOLD analysis project Ga0209979, IMG submission 183114) | Deep subsurface microbial communities from Anholt, Denmark to uncover new lineages of life (NeLLi) - Anholt_01485 metaG (SPAdes) (version 2) | ecosystem: Environmental > Aquatic > Marine > Oceanic...
GCTACCGCGGAGGATTTCGAGGCCGTCGCGAAGACCGTCACCGTCCGTGTCGTCACGTTCGGGGTCTGTTCCAGCGGAACCTTCATCTTCGTCAGAGAGAAGGTCACCGTCCGTATCGGGGGAGGAGTCACGCTCGTAGCATCCCATATCGGTCCGCTCCCCGGCGAGGCGGCAATGCCCATCCAGGTCACGTTCCGGCCAGGGAAACCAGTAGTGGCCCGCCCCTCGGTCAATACAAGGTGAGCTGGCCTGAAGGTGAAAGTCACCTCCTTCCGCATGAACAAAGAGAGGGTCTTGGGTGATATTGCCAGTTCCGCCGTCAGCCCAGTCCTGTACGCAACTGAAAGTAGGATTGTTCGATTCGTAAAGCTGGCCGCCGACGCTCCCTGCTGTGTTTTGCCAGATGATGCAGTTCAGAATGGTACCGTGGCAGTGGGCAAGACCGCCGCCGAAGTCCACCGCCGAGTTCCCGAAAATGACGTTGTTCTGGACGGCGCCATCGCAGTCAAAAAGGCCACCACCCTCGTCGGCCGAGTTGCCATGGATCAGGTTGCCCCGGATAATGCCCCCACATTGATAAAGGCCGCCGCCTGTCCCATCAGCGGAGTTATTCCTAATGATGTTGTTTTGGATCGTACCGCCGCACGAGCTCAATCCGCCGCCGTGGGTGTCCAGCCCCGTGACCGAATTCCCGGAGATGGTGTTACCCCGGATGACACCATTGCAGCGATACATGCCGCCGCCGGAGGACTCTTCGCCTTTCGCCGAGTTCCCCACAATGGTGTTGTTGAGGATCATGCCGTGGCAGTAGGCGAGTCCGCCGCCACTGCTATAGTGACTCCCCGTGGTCGCGTTGCCAGAGACCACATTGTTCCGAATTGTGGCGTGAGACCCGCCGCCGGAGATCCCGCCGCCGGAGTAGCCCCGGCCATCCCGAATGGTGAAGCCGGCCAGAACGCACGAGTCCGCCTCATCGCCGGAGAAGGTGACGACGGAGCCGGCTTGGTTGCCGTCAATGATGGTGTTGGAAACGATGGCGGGGTCGAGGGGATCGGTGCTGGTGAGGGTGATGTTTTTGCCGTGGAAGCGGATGTTTTCGACGTAGGTGCCTTCGGCGACGATGACGGTGTCGCCATCGGTTGCGGCGTCTATCCCTTCCTGAATCTTTTTGAACGCGGTTTCCCAGGTTGTGCCATCGCCTGATGAGGAGACCGAGGCCTCCACGTGCCAGGTTTCGCCAGAGGCCACGTGGGAAAGGGAGAGGCACAGCCCAATAGCAATTATCCCCAAAGTCTTCGCCATTTTTCATCCCTCCTGAGAAGTGATGTGCGGGATCTGTTTTCCTAACCGCGAAGCCATCTGACGTACCCCAAATGCAAGAGAAAGAAAGCGGTCAGATTCTACTGCATTCAATGTCGAAAGTCTTTGAAAAACTGCTCGCAGCGGTAATCGCTCAGTTATAGGTGGAATTGGGCTCACGCGCGGGGCTGGACACCCGTGGTGGCAATGCCAACGAATGGCGCAGCCTGTCGCCGTGGAGAGCTGGAGCTTGCTCCAGCCTTCGAAGGCGGTAGCGCCGCTACCGCACTCCAAAGGAGCCCTTGCCGACGCCATCCCCCGGAGCCACCGGCAGCACGCCTTTGCGAGAGGTCTGCTTTTTGCCAATTGTGTCTTTTCTCGCCAAGACGCTAAGACGCCAGGCGCAGTTCGGCGACTGCCGCCCAGGACTGAGGGACTACAATTTCTAAAAAAAGGGGGAGCCCCCCGAAAAGTTGGGATTTTGGGGTGATCTGAGCACGAAAAAATCCCAACCGGGTTGGGAAAAGATGGAAGAGGAGCCGCGGAGATCGCGGAGAGCGCAGAGAGGTGGCAGGGGCAGGGTGAATGCATCTTGGTCGTGCTATGGGCTTTTTGTGCGTGGAAAGTAGTCATTTTTGCATCGTAACTCGTTGGGAAGGAAGCGATAACCTCCTTCTCTTTTAAACCCGAAAAGGGGCGAAAATCCCAGTCTTTTCCAGTAGTTTGTCGACGAGAAGGGGTACTGGAATGCCCGTTCCTTTTCCATCGCAACATCCAGCGAGCAACTCTGATTTAATTTTGGCATGATGATAGCATATTTGTTACCATTTGTCAACGCAAAGAATTTGCAGGACGGTCTATGGGGTTATGTGGAGGTTCGGAATGGCGCCCAATTTCGCTGTCTACAGGGTGTTCAGTCCTTTGAGTAAGCGACGACTCGGTTGCGGCCGATGGACTTTGCCTTGTAGAGAGCGTGATCGGCGGCGGAGACGAACTCTTCCCGCGAGTTACAGTCCCTCCCCAGCACGGAGACGCCGATACTGACGGTGAGCAAACCGTTGGGCTGGGATGATTCGCCCGGGAAATCGTGCTTCTCCACGGCGCTTCTGATTCTCTCCGCGACGGCTGTGGCACTCTCGGCGGTAGTCTCAGGGAGGATGATTGCGAGTTCTTCCCCACCGTAGCGGAATGGCATGTCGGTTTCGCGGATGGAGTCGCGGATGATGGCGCCTATGGCGGCCAGGGCTCTGTCGCCAGCGAGGTGACCGGTGTGGTCGTTGTAGTGCTTGAAGAAATCTATGTCAATCATGGCTAAGGCGAGCTCTCTGCCGAACCTCCTGGTACGGGCGAGCTCGTGCCCCACGCGATCATCGAAGTAGCGCCGGTTGTAAAGGCGAGTGAGTGAATCTTCTATGGAGATCTGATGGAGCTTCTGGTTGGCTTCTCTCAGCTTGCTGTTGAGAAGCTGTATCTGCTCGTTGTAGGCTTTCAGCTCGTGCATTTGCTGTTTGGTGATCTCCACCAAGCGAGTGACGACGGAGGGAATTCGGTCAATCTCATCAATGGGCTTAAGGTCAGGGGATGAGGCGAGGGACTTGTTCTCCCTTTGGAGCTGCTCGATCACTTCGACAGCCTGTCCGACCTTAGCCCAGACTTCTTTCATTAGCTTGCCACCGAGCAAGGCCACTGCCAGGGCGATGAGCGCGAGGGAGGCGATCCAGGCGGCGTTGGTTCCTTTGCGGAAAAGGATGTTGTCCTGGATAATGTACATCATGACCAGCAGCGGAATGATCGTGGTCAGGCCATAGATGACGGCGAGCTTGACGCGGGCCCTCCTGCTGAAGCTGGACGGGCCAGTGGCCTCGCTTGCCTTTGGGGGAAAGGCTTTGTTGGTGCTGACACGAGCGAATGTGTTAGTTCTGTGCATGAGAGTTACCGCCGTCGTTGTCTGGGGGTACTACATGGTGAACTGTTCCCCGAGATAGATTTTTCTGGCCGTGGGATCATTGATCAAAAAGTCGGAAGTACCTGAGCACTGGACACGACCCTCGTTGATAATGTAAGCCCTGTCCACAACGCTCAATGTCTCTCGGACGCTGTGGTCGGTAAAGAGAATGCCGATGTTTTTGTCTCGAAGATCGCGTATGATCTGCTGCACGTCGAAGACCGCGATGGGGTCCACGCCGGAAAAGGGCTCGTCGAGCATGATGAAGGAAGGGGAAGTGACCAGCGCGCGGGTTATCTCCAACCTGCGGCGCTCGCCTCCGGAGAGCGTGTAGGCCTTTTGCTTTGCCAGGTGAGAGATGCCCAGTTCTTCCAGGACATGCTCAAGTTTTTCCTTCCGCTTGGCTGGGTCCGGCTCAATGGTTTCAAGGATGGCCAGGATATTGTCCTCCACTGTAAGGGTCTGGAAAACCGATGGTTCTTGTGAGAGGTATCCCATCCCGAGTCTGGCCCTTTTGTACATCGCAAGCCCTGTTATATCGCGTCCCCGGAAGAAGAGCCTCCCCTCGTCGGGGCGGATCAAGCCAATGACCATATAGAAGGTCGTCGTTTTGCCGGCGCCGTTCTTGCCGAGCAGCCCAACGATCTCCCCGCGATTGACCACAAGGTCCACCTCATCTACTACCCTCCTGTTTCGGAAGGCTTTGACCAATTTCTCGGTTCTGAGCAGTTCCGTCTCCACCTGCGGCATGTGGTCTTTCACCGGTGCAGCGTGAGTTGTCGCGTAATCCATGGTTGTCGGCATCTCGGTCATCGTTGCGTGAAGTCTGCTCCCGTTTATTGATTTGGTTTTTTTGCTCACCAGCGCTCTTGATGGGGAAAAATCCCCAAAAAAGGGTGTCCTATCGAGCCACTTTCGGGCTATTTGTTGGATTCAGCCCCAGGCTCTGGCTCCTCTGATTTCTTCTTTTCCGGCCCCATAAAGCCCAGGAAGCTCTTTCTATCCGGGTTGAAGTCAATGACTTCGACTTCTCCTTTCCCTCCTGGGCCGGTGAAAGTGACCTCGTTTTTGTTTCTGTCAAGGATCATCTCGAGGGCCTTCGCCTGGAACTTTTGCTCTTCGTCCCTATATACAACTTTCTTGCCAGTTTTGGGGTCGGAATAGAGATGAACGAAGTTAGCTTTCGCGTCGTAGAGGGCCCTGGCGCACAGCGCCTGCTTTTTCCCCATTTGGTCTATCTTAACGTTGCCGACGCAGATAACGGTCTTCACTCCCTTCAACTTTGGGTCCTTCTTCTGTTCCTCGTCGCTGTAGTTGTAGGCTTCCATTCTGTCGGCATAGATTATCCCGCTTTCGTCGTTTGCCACGACATTTCCGGTGAAGATGGCAAGATTCTTCTGCGAATACATGCGGAGCTGCTGGGAAGTGATCACCAAGGGAGTCCTTTTCTTTTTTTTCTTGGATTTGTCGTTGCTGGGGGGGCCCTTTTCAGAGGGGTTCTTTTCGCTGGAGGACGATGAGCTGGCCACTTGCCTTTTCTCGGCCTCGTCTCTGTTTATCGTCGTGGTTACGCCTCCGGAGAATTTGGTATTGGAGGTTTTCATATCCATGACCATTTCGGGGGCTTCGATCTTTGCCCACTCCGTTTTCAGGAGGACATGATCCTGGGAGGAGATGACGCGGTTCTCCTTATCGAATAGCATGATTGGTGAAGAAAGCTCCACAATTTCGCCTCGGTCATGGAGCTTGCCTTTGAAGTCGAAAATCCTGTCTTTGTTGGCGTCCACCGGCTCGGACTTTTTCCCACTAACTTCCCATTGATATTTTCCCTTCTCCCCGGGGACGGGTTCGCCAAACCAAAAGCCTCGCCGGTAGATCTCAGGCAGTACAGATGCTCCGCTATCTGGAGGAGAGGAGCTTTCGCGGCGGATCTCTTCTCGTGCGGCGGTGAGGTCGCTCTCCTTAACCCAGAACAGCGCCATGAACATCGCGGCTGCTCCCCAGATCGCTATTAACAGGATGACCTTGTCGGTCACGCCTCCTTTGTTATGTCGCGCAGTCCTGCTCATCCCTCGCTCCTTTCCGAAGCTATTTTTTTCGCGGCCTGATTCCAGGCGCCAGACGATTTGAGTATGGAATCTATGACCTCGCGAATGGCGCCTCTGCCTCCCGGATTGTTGGTCACCCGCTTCGCGGCTCTTCTGGCTTCTTCGACGGCGTCGGCTACGACGTAGGATAAACCGGCCCTTTTGAGCGGAGGTATGTCGGAGAGATCGTCTCCGACGTAGCAGACCTCCTTGTCCTGAAGAGAGTACTTCTTCAACAGTGACTCGTAAACGGCCAACTTGTTGGAGACGCCCTGGTAGACTTCCTCCACACGAAGGTCCTTGGCTCGGCTGGCGACGGTCTGAGAATATCTGCCGGAGAGAAAGGCGACTGTTATGCCCGCTGAAATGGCCAGGGCAATCCCCAGCCCGTCGCGAACGCTGAATACCTTGAACTCTTCGCCGGAGTCTCCCAGGATAAGGCTACCGTCGGTCAGAACACCGTCTACGTCCAGTATAATTAATTTTATCATCTCGTTCGTCAGGCCTATGAGGAAGCGAGCAAAGGGCAGGCCGGCCCTCATGCCAGGCCAAGCAAGTCCCTTTCGTCAACCATGCCCACAGGTTTGCCGTTTTTGTCCGTCACCACCAGCGCACCGATGTCTTTCTCCTTGACCAGACGGAGGGCTTCGGCCACCAGGGTTTCTGGGCTGGCGGTGACGGGGTTCCGGGTCATGAAGGTGTCAATTTCTTTCTGCACGGCTTGCTGGTCTTTCTCGATTGCCCGACGCAAGTCTCCGTCCGTGAAGACTCCGATAAGCACTCCTTCTTCATTGACGATGGAGACGATGCCAGCATGCGCCTGGGTGACCTTGTGGAGGGCATCAATGATCTTTGTGCCGCAGGGGACGACGGGGAAAGCCTTCTTCTGCCTCATGACGTGTTTGATTTTCAAGACCTTCCGTCCGATGGCCCCGCCCGGGTGATAATATGCGTATTCTTCCAGGCTCAATCCTTTCTTGTCCAGGAGAGCCATGGCCAGGGCGTCCCCCATGGCCAGGGCTGCCGCTGAGCTGGCCGTGGGCACGAGGTTCATGGGGCAGGCTTCTTTCTCAACCGAAATGTCGAGAGTCAGGTCGCTGTTCCTGGCGATTGTTGATTTAATATTGCCAGTCAGGGCAAGGATGCTGGCGCCGATTTTTCTGACGGTATTGAGAAGGGTGACCACCCTTACGACCTCTTCTGTCTCTCCGCTATTGGAGATCGCTATCACCAGGTCATCCTTGGCGATCATCCCCAGGTCGCCGTGGAGGGCTTCTTCCGGGTGGACAAAGTAGGCGGGCGTGCCGGTGCTCGAGAGAGTCGTTGCCAGCTTGTGTCCAATGATGCCGGCTTTGCCCATTCCGGTGACGATGATTCGCCCCTGACACGCAAACATCATCTGCACGGCTTTCTCAAAACTCTCACCCAGCTTTTTGCTGAGCGATAGAATCGCTTCGGCCTCGATGGCGAAGACGTTGTCGGCAATCTCTGTTGATCGGGACTTAGTGCTCCAATTCATAAATTCGCTGACGTATTCTTCCGCGACATGATAACAGGGTAGTCGGGATTCTTTGGATGCTGTTTATCTTTTACCATTAGGTCTTTGACCTTTCGCTTTACTTTGAGTTTCCCTTCACCAAGATTGAGGAGGAAACCTACCCAGTCAAGGCACACTGCGAAGACCCAGGCCTTGTCCGTCGGAATGGACGCGACCTCGACTTGCCATTCAGAGCATCGCCCCATTTTGCACGGTTCAATGAGCAAACGTCCGCTGGTATCTTCATCCCAGTCGCAGGCGACCCGTTCTGCCTTGGACTGGGGAAGCGTATTCAATGATCTTACCTCGTTTTCGTCTCCGCCCCGGCCGCGAAGAAAGAATATGGCACCGAGCCGAGCAAAGAAATTATACCACAGGGTAGGGCAGAGTGTAAGTACCCGGGTTAGCCGCGTGGACAACCTTGTCTGTGTCCGAACGAAAGCAGTTTCGGCCTGCGTGCAAACGGGCACCGCTGGCAGGCTCACATCTTCTCCGGGGCGGAGACGCCGAGAAGGGCGAGGCCGTTGCGGAGGACGATTTGTACGGCCGGGTAACGCCGGCCTCTGCCAGCCCTTTGGGCTGAAGCGGGGACAGACCGTGTCAGCGCCGCAAGCTAACTGTCCCACTCCCGTAATCGCAGGTGAAGTGAAAGCGATTGATAACGTCGCGTCCCAATAGTGAAGGAAGCCTCAGAATGCGCGAGGCTTCTTCCGAAGGTAGCCTCTTCAGATCATGCTGTATAACGGAAATGCCTTGCTGGATCGCCACGTCCCCTTCATCCGAGGCGAAGGTCAGTTCAACATCTCGGACTAAGAACGTCCGCACGCTGCCGCCGATACCTACGAGGGGCACCGGCGCGGGTACGAGGGCTTTTGGTGGGATGCGCAGGGCCCCCACGTCGCGATCGAGCAGGGCTGCGCAGGACGCTCCTGTATCGGCCAGGAGCCAAACCATTCCTTCGAAATACGCTGAGCGGAGATGCACGGCAAAATAGGGTGCATCTGCGATGAACCGGCCCCGAACGATCACAGGACGGTCTCCATGCGCTCACGGGTAATGAACTGGATGCAGGTATGGGGAGGATCCGGGAGCTTGCGCAGCAGACCTGAGAAATCGGGGTCGCTGCCAATCACCTGCGCATTCTTGACGGCGATCCACTGGTCGGCATACTGCTCCAGAAGCGTTTCCAGGTTCTCGTTTATCCACACATGATCCGCCTCGAAGGCCCGTATGTCGTTGGTCAATTGATCATTCATTTCTGATCTCTGCATTCATTTGAATCCCGCCCAGGTTCGTTCCCCTTATGCCTTTTGTCTGGCGCTTGGGTCACTGGGGGCAGTTGCCTCAGCCGCTTGGTAAGAACCCAGAGGGGCTCCGTTAGCCTGGGCTTGCTGTTGAATTATAGCACAGGGCAGTCGAGGATTAAAGCGCCGAAGGCAGTGCAGGGGATCTTCGCCGAGTGCAGCAAGTACAGCAGGCCGGCCCGCAGCGTGTAAACGCGTTCGCAGAACGCTCACATCTTCTGCGGAGCCGAAACGCCGAGAAGGGCGAGGCCGTTGCGGAGGACGATTTGGACGGCTCTCACCAGGCACAAGCGGGCGAGGGTCAGGTCTGGATCGTCTCCAATGACGCGGTGGTCGTTATAGAAGCTCTGGAAGCTCGTGGCCAGTTGCAGGAGGTATTCGTTGAGCCGGTGTCCCTCGAACTTCGCCGCGATGTCCTCAACCAGGCGGGGAAACCGGCTGACGCTCTTGATGAGGGAGCCTTCTTTTTCCTCTGTGAGCAGCTTCAGCTTGTCGGGAGGAATGCTTGAGAAGTCTATTTCAGGAGCGCGGGTTTGCTCGTAGTACACCCGGAAGATACTGCATATTCTCGCGTGGGCGTACTGCACGTAGTAGGCGGGATTTTCCATGGTGCGCTTCGTCGCAAGATCGAGATCGAAGTCCAGATGGCTGCCCATCTTCCTCATGTTGTAAAAGTACCGCACGGCGTCCCGCGCCATCCTCTCCAACACTGCCGGCTCAGTCTGCGGCGAATCCTCCCCGTACGCCTCCCCCAGTTCCGACCGAAGGCCGCTCGCAATCTCATCAAGAAGGTCGTCCACGGTCACAAACGTCGCCCGGCGGGTTGACATCTTCACCTTCTCGCCGCCGCGCTTGAGAGTCACGAACTGATGAATCAGGACATGGATTCTGCCTGTGTCGTACCCCAACGCGCGAACACCGGCCAGAACATCCGGGTACGTCGCCTGGTGGTCCGCCCCGAAGATGTCTATGATGAGATCGTAGCCGCGACTGACCTTATCAACGTGGTAGCAGATGTCCGGCAGACGATATGTCGGCTCGCCGCCACTCTTCACAATGACCCTGTCGTCCTTCTGCCCGAAATTGGAGGTCCTGAACCAGAGCGCGCCGTCCTTCTCATACGCGTGACCGAGCTCTTTGAGCCTCTCGATCACCTCATTGACCTTACCGGAGGTGTAGAGAGAATGCTCGTTGAAATAGATGTCAAACTTGACTCCGATTCTCTCCAGCGTTCGATTGATCTCGTCAGTGATCGCTTCTTCCGCCGCTTTCTGGAACGGCTCTGTCGTCGCGTCCTTCAAGGAATCGGCATGCTCCTGCCGCAAAGCCGCGGCTATCTCTTTGATGTAATCTCCCTGATACCCCTCTTCGGGAAACTCGACTGCTTCGCCCAGTAGCTCGCGGTACCTCGCCTTCACCGACTCCCCTAAGAGCCGCATCTGGTTGCCGGCGTTGTTGAAGTAGTACTCGCGGGTCACGTTGTACCCGCAAAAAGAAAGGACGTTGCAGATCACATCGCCGATAATCGCCTGCCTTCCGTGCCCGACCGTCAGCGGACCGGTCGGATTCGCACTGACAAACTCGACGTTCGCAGTCCTTCCTTCACCCATCGCAGACCGACCGAAATCGTCCGAAGCCTGGAGAATCTCATGCAGGAGCAGAACGAGGCTCTCTTGCGATAGGAAGAAATTGATGAAGCCCGGCGGCGCAACTCCGACTTTCTCGTAGTAGTCACTGGCTGGCGACGTTTGAGTGAGAGCTTCAACGATCTGCTGGGCAATTTCCCGGGGGGAACGACCTTCTTCCCGGGCCAGTCTCATGGCCACATTTGACGAGAGGTCCCCGTGCGATTCACCCCTGGGGGATTCGAGGTAAACGGGCGGAAGGTCCTGGCTTTTGATCTGCCCCGACTCCTTCAGAGTTTGCAGAGCCTGTTCGATTTGGCCGCATATAGCTGCGATGATTGCCTTATTCAATTCTCGCCGCGTCCCCCCACAGATGCTCGAGCCGATAAGTGTTTCTCATTTCCTCGTCGAAAACGTGCACGATCGCGTCAATGTAGTCGAGAACGATCCATCTCCCTTCCGGGGCGCCCTCGATGTGTGCTTCGGTGACCTTACGTTTCTTCAGACCGATCCTGATGTTTTCCGCAATCGCCTGAACGTGTCTCCGAGAGGTGCCGTGGCAGATCACGAAGAAATCGGTAACCGATGACAGGCCCCGCAGATCGAGAATAAGAAGGTCCTCTGCCTTTTTGTCCAGGGCAAGTTTCTTGCAGGTCTTCGCTAATTGAAGAGGTCTTATTTCAAGCGCCTCCTCTCTTTTAGCATGAGATAGGGAATAGCTTTGAACCGCGCCCACGGCTGCGGCCTCGGCCTCGCGCTCGCGATGCGCCGCGTTCACTTCAATATTACAGCCTTGCCATGCCCTGTCAATAGGAATAAGATTCTGTGCCGAGGTGCCCCAGCCTTCGCTTCCGTCGAGAACACGATGAAAATGCGAAACCTGCATTCCTTTGACGTTGATTATAAGGAAGCTGTCCGCATCCAGCGCCAGCTCGCGGAACAAATCTCCCTTTCGCCGTTTTCCGCCAAGTACCGGTATGTCGCCGGGGCGGACGTCGCATATTCCAAAAAGGACAACGCCCTTTTCGCCGCGGTCGTTGTTCTGGAGTATCCATCGGCTGAGGAAGTTCTTTCGCGGACGGAGAAAGGCGAGGCAACTTTCCCTTACATTCCCGGACTTCTGAGCTTCCGAGAAGCCCCGCTTCTGCTTCAAATCTTCGAGGAACTTCCCATCACACCCGACGTAGTTATATTTGACGGTCAGGGACTGGCTCACCCACGCGGTTTCGGCCTGGCATGCCACGTGGGGCTCTTTCTTGATGTGCCCTCCATCGGCTGCGCGAAGAGCAGACTCGTTGGAGAACATGAGGAGCCCGGGCCGATAAAAGGTTCAACCACTCCTCTCACATACAAGGAGAAAGTCGTCGGCGCCGTCGTCAGAACGAGAGATAAAGTCAAGCCCGTATTCGTCTCTCCCGGTCATAAGGTGGATATCAAGTCAGCCGTCAGGATTGTCCTGGAGACCTGCCGAGGCTATCGTCTCCCGGAACCGACCAGAATTGCCCATCTGCTCTCTCAAAAAGCGAAGCGGGAAGGGCCAGCAACCGACGAAACAGAAGCCCCTGATTAATTGAGTTTGTAATGAAAGCCAGCAGGAGGCCGCCATGAAAAAAGCCCATTTGAACGCGATCGTTGAGGCAGTGCTTGTTGTCGTGATGCTCATCGTCATGTTCATCGGGGTCTTGTTAGGTTTCTTTATCGGTCGCGGAGCTGTGCCACAGGCGGAGAAGTACCTCTGGGGTCTTCATCGCCACGACTGGGGCGACCTCCACCTCATTTTTTCACTGACCCTCGTCGGGCTGGTGATTCTCCACTTCATACTGCACATGAGCTGGATTCGCTCCATGTCGAAGCAATGTCTTCGTCTCCACTGGCTTGTCACGCTGCTCATCCTTCTCATCATTGCGGCTGGAATCCTTTGGGCCTGCGTCGCCATCAAAAGGGCTTATCCGGGCCGCTGGCAACACGAGGAGCGCGGCTTGGGCCCCGGCCGAGGCCGGGGAAGGGAGCTTGAGGAAGGTGAAAACCTCCGCCCGGGCGAAGGCCGTGGGGGAGGCTGGCGTGGTGGCCGCGGGGGCGATGTCCGGGGGGGGACCGACGAGCCGTGAGTGAGAGATCAGCGGACAATTTCTACAAGGTCATCTTCGCCAGTTGCGAGGATATGAGCGAACTGGCGGATGAGTCCGTCCATGTCATGGTCACCTCGCCGCCCTACTTCAACGCCCCCTTCGACTACCACAACGTCTTTCCCGATTACGAGACCTACCTCCGCCTCATTCGCAACTTTGCCAAGGAGACCTTTCGTGTCCTCCACAAAGGGCGGGTCGCCGTCGTCAATTGCGACGATATGCTTGTCAAAGGCGAGAAATATCCCATCGTCGCCGACGTCACTCGAATCTTCCTCGACGCCGGATTCCGTTACCGCGACAAAATTATCTGGAAAAAGCCGGACGGGTACATTCGCATCAGTCGCCGCAGCGGTGTCCTCATCCAGCACCCGTACCCCATGTACTTCTATCCCGACAACCTCCAGGAATCCATCCTCATCTTCCAAAAGGGAAAGTACAAATATCCCCCGCCCAACCCTGAATCAAGAATTGACAAGGACGAGTACCTGAAGGAGAAATGGTTCCTCTCCGTTTGGGAGATGACCAACCAGATGCCCACGGGCAAGGAGGATTATCCCGCCGCGTTCCCTCCGGAGCTTCCCTACCGCATCATCAAACTTTTCTCCAACGTCGGGGAAGTCATCCTCGACCCATTCCTCGGCTCGGGCACAACCATGAGAGTCGCCCGCGAGAACCGGAGAAGCTGCGTCGGGTACGAGATTGACCCCGCCCTCCGCCGGATTATCGAAGCCAAGGTCACCTCGCCGAGCGGTGAAGGCGACTCTACCGTCGAGTTCATTTCAAGATAGAGGGCGGGGGCTGGCAGACTCCCCCGGAGCGCTTACGACAGAGGAGACTATCGCAGTGGCGGCGCCGTAATGCTGAGCGGGAGGTTGGTCATCTGTCACCAGCGTGAAAAGAGTAAGCTGGCAAAAAGAGAGCCCCGCCATCCGCGGTGCCCCACGAAGTCTTGGACTCCAGCTTACGTTACCAGTTTATGGCTCTCCCGGCCAGTCTTGCGCGTCCGTCTCCTCAGCTACCCTCAGTCGAATTGCTCCGCCAGCTTTTCCCAGGCTATGGCATCTGCTTTCCTGAAGACGAGCGTCTTCTTCACAGCACCTCGTATCACCGCCTTGATCTCGTCTGCGACAAAAGGCTCGAGCACTCGTCTGACCCTGTCGCTGAGCTCGTTGGGTGTGACGGGTTTCGGCAAATAGTCCGAGGCGCCCAACTGCATCGCCTCTACGGCTGACGGAATCGAAGAATAGCCGGTGATGATGATCCTCGTTTCCGGCTTCGTGTTGTTAACAGCCCGCACCACGTCCATACCTGCGACGCCCGGCATCCGAAGGTCCACCAGCGCCGCGTCAAAGGTCTCACGGGACGCTCTTTCAATTCCCTCGTGACCGTTCAGCACCACGCATACCTCATATCCTTCCTGCTCGAGGCCCTCCGACAACTGTTGCAGACGACCCTCTCGTCATCAATCACCAAGACTCTCCGCCTATAGGAAACCATGGTCGCCTCCTTTTCGGATTTAAGAATCACACCATCTGGAGAATCAATGTTTTCCTTGCTCTTTTGCACCCCCTCTCAATAGAACTTGCTTGCCACCTCACGAAATTCTCGAAGACATCGCGAAACCTCGTGGGCTAACCTGTTTGGAGGGCGGCGGTTACAGAATGGCAAAGGGACCGTTAGTATGCAAGGAGCAACGCGAGCGGGAAATCCCCATGTATGCCGTAACTATACGGTACGGTGGCGAGATCGGCCGAGGTTTTTGATGATCTTTGGGCGGCGGAAAAACATTGTCTGCTCCAAAGAGTGTGCTGGATGGGCAGCAAGCCCCGGGGCCGGATAGGGTCCGTGTGCGAAGGTGTATAAGCTTGTATACGTGTATATTGTGCCCAAGGGCTACGAGGACGGACGGCGAATGTCGTGTTTTCTCATGAGGGCGTGGAAATTGGGGCGTTGAATGCCGGTTTCTATGGCGGCTCTGGTGATGTTCCACTCACTTCTCTCCAGGGCCTCAAGGATAAAAGACCGCTCAATGCGCTCAGTTGCGGCTTCGCGAAGTTGCTTCTTCACCTCTTTTAGCTCATCCTTTGTGCGTGGCACGAGATCATTTTCCCACGTGTTCGGTGATTTGCGAATCCCCTCGGGAAGGTCTTCAGCCCTGATCATTTTGCCTTCGGCGGTTATGACCAGTCTCTCGATGGTGTTCTTCAGCTCTCGAACGTTCCCCGGCCAGCGGAAGTTTACGAGAAGGTTCATTGCCTCCGGAGTGAGCCCCCGGAGCTTTTTACCGGTTTCATCACTTTTCTGCCTCAGGAAATGCCACGCCAGCAGCGGTATGTCTTCCTTCCTTTCACGCAGAGGCGGAAGTATTATCGGAAACACGTTGATTCGGTAGAACAGGTCCTCTCGAAACGATTCCTGCTGGGCCATTTCCTCGAGATTCTTGTTTGTGGCGGCGACGAGCCTCGCGTCCACACCCTTGTGCTCCGTTCCACCCACTGGTTTGAACTCGCCCTCCTCCAGAACTCGCAGAAGTTTGCCCTGCGTTTCCAGGCTGATGTTCCCTATCTCGTCGAGGAAAAGTGTCCCACCATTGGCCAGCTCGAAAAGCCCCGGCTTGGTCCTGATCGCCCCGGTGAAGGAGCCCTTAATGTGCCCGAACAGCTCGCTCTCCAGCAGGGTCGGCGCAAGAGCGCTGCAATCAGCCGGAAGAAATTGCTTGTGCTTCCGCAGGGAATTGTAGTGGATGGCTTTCGCCAAAAGCTCCTTGCCGGTGCCGCTGTCACCGTAGATAAGCACCGTGGTGTTCGTGGGCGCAACCTGCCTGACGAGCTTGTAAACCTCCTGCATGACCTTGCTCTGCCCGATGATGTTCTCCAGACCGAACTTCTCCTCGAGCTCCTCCCTCAGGTAACGATTCTCGGCGATGAGCTTTCGCTTCTCCATCGCTTTGCTGACCACAACGGTCAGCTCGTCCGGAGTGAAAGGCTTCGGCAGGTAATCAATCGCCCCGAGCTTCATCGCCTCGACAGCCGTGGACACCGTGGAATAGCCCGTTATCACGATGACCTCCACGTCGGGCTGCTTTTCCTTTATCGCTTGGAGGACCTGCATTCCGTCCAGGTCCGGCATCTTCAAGTCCACAATGACCACGTCGAAATCGCCAGATGCGCCCTTCTCGATTCCGCCGCGACCGCTTTCGGTGGTAGTGACAGAATATCCTTCCGGGGCAAGGGCCTTAACGCAGCTCTTGCAGACAATCGGCTCGTCGTCCACCACCAGAACTGTGCCGGTTTGCTCCTTGCTGCGAGTTACCCTGTGATCGCTCATTCACTCAAGCTCCGTGGCAATTTGATGATAAAGGTCGTTCCCCTACCTATTTCACTTCTCACTTCGATTGTTCCCTGGTGTCTCTGGATTATGCCGTAAGTGACCGCGAGACCCAGCCCGGTGCCCGTGCCAGCTTCCTTGGTGGTGAAAAAGGGATCAAAAATTTTGCTCAGGTTCTCTTCGGGGATGCCCGTTCCAGTGTCAGTAACTTCTGCCCAGACAAAGTTCCCGCCTTCTTCGAGGGTTGTCTTGATTGTAACGACTCCTCCGTCCGGCATCGCTTCGGCGGCATTGAGAGCCAGGTTCGTAAAAACTTGCTGCATCTCGTTGTCGTCTATCAGTATCTCCGGAAGCCCCGGGTCCAACACCGGCCGAACCCGCACGTTCTGGAACGAAACCTGATTCTCCACCAGGGAGATCGTATCTCGGATGACCTTGTTGAGGTCTCTCAGTTTCCTTTCTGATTTAGTCTCCCTGGCAAAGTCGAGCAGCTCTTTGACGATTTGGCGGCACCGCGTCGTTTCTCTGACGATGACCTCCAGGTCCTCTTTGTCGGGGCTATCGGGCGGCGTTTTCTTCAAAAGGAGGTGACTATAGGTCAGGACCCCTGTCAATGGATTATTGATCTCGTGAGCGACACCGGCGGCCAGCCGCCCCAGAGAAGCGAGCTTTTCGGACTGACTCAGCCTTCTGTGCATATACTCCTTGAGCTGACGGTCTCTCTCGTCAAGGGAGTCTGCCATCATGTTAAAAGTCTCGCATAGCTCGCCGATCTCATCGGAACCGCGCACCGTCACCTTGTGAGACAGGTCGCCCTTCGCCAGGGCGTGCGATGCCTTGACCAGCCGCCGTATCGGCCGAAGAATCCGTGACGAAAGAAGATAGGCCACAGCCAATGCCCCCGTCATTCCCCCCAGAGCGATGCCGAGGAAGATCAAGAGAGTCTGCGTTTTCAAGTCCACGTACTTCTGTCTCAGCAGCCCCACGTAAAGGATTCCAATGATGCCATCGTCAATGTCTCGAATGGGCTCGTAGGCGGTGATGTACCAGTCGTTCACCACGAAGGCCTCATCTACCCATGGCTTTCCTTTCCCCAGGACGCGCTCGTTGACTTCCCGGGAGACGCGGGTACCGATGGCCCTATTTCCATTGCGATCCATCACATTCGTGGAAATCCGCAAGTCGCCCTGGAAAATCGTGACCGTGCCTATATCTTTCCCCTTGTACTTCTCGTCGCGATAGACGATGCTTTTGACCTTGTCCACAACCTCGAAATCCCGATTGAGTAAGTGCCCCCCGTACAGTGCCCCGATCAGTTCGCCCTCTCTGCTGAAAACAGGGGAGGCAGCCTTGATCATCATCCCGGAGGTTTCCTCCTTCTCCTTTCGTGGCTTGGCGCGGGGAGTGTAGCGGAAGGCGATTCTGGCACGCTCGGCAAGGTCCTCCCCCTCCTTCAGCAGTTCCTCCCGAGGGACAATTTGGGTGCCGCACACGTCGCTAGCTGTACTCAGGGCTCTGGCAACGATCTGGTCGCTTGCTTGCGAATCGCCCACAGTTTCTGGATTGCTTGCACGAGCAACAACCACCCCTTTTTCGTCAGTGAGCGTGAGGATGTTAAGACCTTCGCCTTCCCTTATCTTGTTCAGCTCCGAGGATATTTTCGTCCAGTCCTTTGCGACAACCGCCTCTCGGACAAAATACCGAATAGAAGCGTGCCACACCGCGCTTCCCACCTCCCTCAGCCGCTGGTTATAGACCTCCCAAGCGGAATTCAGGTCCATTCTGACCTTATTCTGGGCCTGCGTGACGATGCGGTCACCAATCAGTAGCACGCCGACAACCGCCGCCACGATACCCGTGATCAGAACAACGACCAAAAAGTGGAGGATTAGTCTCGTCCTTAAAAGCATCAGAAATCACACCATCGTTTCTGCAATTCTCGTCAGTTTTCCTTTCTCCATACCGGGGTGTGTAAAGAAACTATACCGGGCGACCTCGATCTTGTCAACCAAAAAGGGAAACGCGAGTAGTGCCTGGTAGTGTAATTAAAAGTGTGTAGATTTATGGATAAGGAAAAAGAGATGGGTGTATTCTCCCCTCAAAAACGAAACATCGACAAGGTCAAAGAAGGGAGGGTACACCCATGCTCAAGGAACTGGATTTCACAAAGCAGAGTCTATCGGATTTTTGGTTTGGTTTAAAGGGGATGTTTCTGGAGGATTTGACCGACCGAAGCCGGCAGTTGGTGAAGGAGCTTTTGGAGAGGACTCTGGAGTGGGAGGTGAGGGAGTACGTACAGGTCAATCGGTATCAGCGGAGTGAGAAAAGGAAGGAGTACCGCAATGGGTATCGGGCTCGGGATCTGATGACCACCTGGGGTTGGATCAAAGACATCCGGGTGCCTCGCAGTCGGGGTGGTGGGTTTCAGCCCAGGGTCTTCGAGAGATACAAGAGGGTTGACCGACGGGTGGACGAGGGAGTGTTGAAGATGTTCCTGATGGGGGTGTCCACCCGGAAGGTGGGGGATGTCTTGGAGTCTCTTATCGAATCAAAGAGATCGCCTTAACCCATAAACGGGCTGCTTAAAGATGATCGGAGAACACATCCACCAATTTTACACACTCTTCTTGACATTACCCGCGGCCACAGCCGATCTTGCATCTTATTGACGTGCTGAGAGGATGATGGTATAATTGTCATAGTAGCTACGTCCGATAAGGGTTATGTTTAAGTGCCCACAAAAACTAACCGAAAGCTCTGCTCCGAAAAAGATGGAGCATTTCTTGTCTCTCTGCTGCCGCATTCTTTGCAGGGTAAGATGATAAAGCCTTACGCCAGACCGCCAACAGCGATTGGTCAATTGGGGGCAGCCTGTGCAAACTCCTTTTTTGCGCGCCGGCAATCTCACACGCGAAACCCCAAGGTCTCCATAATCAGAGCCTCAAAAGAAAACCGTTCATGTTCTTCGTCGAGAAACTGTCCTCGCTCCAGGCAAAGAAGAGCTTGCTAAACATTCTGCTGCCACACTTGTGGGCAGCGACGGTTCTCGTTTTGTTTTTCGGCATTGTTTTCTGCCGCCATGCTTCGCCTGCGGACAGTTTGCAGATCACCGAGTTCATGGCGGTCAACGACGAGACGATCATTGATGATGACGATGATCGCTCGGACTGGGTCGAGATTCACAATCCGACCACGACCGCTGTGAATCTGAGCGGCTGGCATCTGAGCGACGACATCACTGACCTCTCCAAATGGCCTTTCCCGAGCGTCACTTTGCCTCCCAATAGCTACATGGTCGTGTTTGCTTCCGGAAAAGACCGGAGGACCCTCGGCGCACCTCTCCACACGAATTTCAGTTTGAGGGGCGATGGGGAGTATCTGGCGCTGATCGCCCCTGACGGGACCCGTGTGTCGGAGTTCCTTCCCACCTATCCCGAGCAGAAACCAGACATTTCGTACGCACTGGGACGTGATACGGCCGAGGAGACAGTTTTGCTCGAGACGGGCGCCCCAGCCAGAGCCCTGATTCCGACGGATGATTCGCTGGGATCGACCTGGAGGGAGGTGGATTTCGATGACCTGTCCTGGCCGAGTGGAACAAGGGGCGTGGGTTATGACTACGGGGGACTGATCGGCCTGGACGTTCGCGCCATGAGATACGTGAATGAGACGGTCTACATCCGCATTCCTTTCCAAATTGACGAGCTTCCGGAGTTCGACTCTCTGACGCTACGGTTACAGTACGAAGACGGAATGATTGCCTATCTCAATGGTCAGAGGATCGCGGGAGAGAACGATCCCGATTGGCCAACCTGGAACTCCGGTGCGCTCTCCAATCGCCCCGACTCAGAGGCGACTTCTTTTGTCGAAATTGACATCTCTTCTGCCCTGGACCTGCTGCGAGTGGGGGAAAACGTTCCGGCTTTTCACGCGCTCAACTACACAGTCACCAGCTCTGATCTTCTCGTGCGGCCGCAGTTGGTGGCGTCTATACACCCGGAAGGCCCGGAGGTGTGGGGGTATTCCCTGTCGCCGACGCCGGGGGCAGCGAACGGGCCGACTGTGCCTGCGGTGGCCGATAAGGTGCGCTTCTCTGTACGGAGTGGCACGTTCACCAATTCCCTCTCCCTGGAGCTGATGCTACCGGATGACGCCGCCGAAGGGGCTATCATCCGCTACACAATGGATGGGAGCGTGCCCAATGAGTCGTCACCACTTTACCCAGGGGAGCTCACCATCACAACGACTACCCAGGTGCGGGCGAAAGTGTTTGGTCCAGGCGGGGAGGAGAGTCCGACGGCCAGCGAAACATATATTGGGCTTGAGACGGACGTGGTCAATTTCAGCTCGAACCTGCCGCTAATGGTTCTCGAGAATTTTGGCGCCGGATGGATGCCTCAGAGCTCATATCAACCTGCGTTTATGGGCATCTTTGACCGAGGGACCGGCAGAAGCTCGTTGAACAGGGCGCCCGATCTGGCCACCCGGGCGGGAATCAAGATTCGGGGTTCCAGTACAGCGGGCCGGCCGAAACCGTCGCTCAACGTCGAAGCGTGGAACGAGGTGGACGAGGATAAGAACATCGCGCCGCTGGGAATGCCTGCCGAATCCGACTGGGTTTTGTGGGGACCGTACAACTTCGATCGGGCGCTTATGCGCAACCCTCTGATCTTCGAGCTGAGCAATCAGGTTGGGCGGTATGCCGTGCGGACACGTTTTGTCGAGGTCTTCCTCAACACAGGGGGTGGTCGGTTATCGGACTCGGATTATTGGGGCGTCTACGCGCTGATGGAAAAGATCAGCCGGGACGAAGATCGGGTGGACGTGGAAAGGCTATTTCCCGAACACGAGCGTGGGATAGGAGTCACAGGCGGTTACATGCTAAAAATTGACCGGCCCGATCCGGGCGACTCCGGATTCGGGGCTGCGGGGCAAACGCTGCGATACGTTTACCCGAAAGAAATAGACATCGAGCGGCCGGAGCGCGACGCCCAGGAACAATATATTCGCCGTTTCTTCAACGATTTTGGCAGTGCGCTGAATGGGCCAAATTATACTGACCCATACATTGGCTACGCCAAGTATGTTGACGTGGATTCATGGGTTGACCATCACCTGCTCAACGTGGTGGCCTTCAACGTGGATGCCTTTCGTCTGAGCGGCTATATGTTCAAGAGACGTGGCAGTAAGCTGGAGATGGGTCCGATCTGGGACTTCGATCGTGCGATGGGGTCCACGGATGGTAGAGACCTCAACCCGTGGGTCTGGCGGGCTCAATCAGGAGACCGTGGGACCGATTTCTTCAATTATCCCTGGTGGGGGCGAATGTTCGGGGATATTGACTTTTTCCAAAGGTACATTGATCGCTGGCATGAGCTAAGAAAGGCTCAGTTCAGTGTAGAGAATATCCATTCTGTGATTGACTCGATGGCCAATGAGATTCGCGAGGCTCAGGTGCGCGATCTGCAAAGATGGGGGCAGACGCCTCGGTTCGGAGGGTATCAAGGCGAGATTGACCACCTGAAGCAATGGTTCGCGGATCGGATCGCGTTCATGGACAGTCAGTTCGTCGCACCTCCGGTGCTCAGTAGCAACGGCGGGCAGATTACGCCCGGGTTCACCCTCACCATGACAGCCCCGAAAGGGACGATCTATTACACATTGGATGGTTCCGATCCACGCCTTCCCGGGGGTGAGGTTTCGGGAAGGACGTTGGTTTACGGCGGGCCGATAACGCTGACGGATACTGCGGATGTCATCGCGCGTGCACGGGATCTAAGCCACGTCAGCCTGACGGGGTCGAATAACCCCCCCCTTTCAAGCAAATGGTCTGGTCCCACCAGAGCCCGGTTCTCCATCCATCCGCTGGCTACGGCCGGCAATCTGGTGATTACCGAAATCAACTACCACCCGCTTGCTCCAATGCCCGACGAGCTGTCGGTCAATCCCTACTTTGTGAAAGATGATTTCGAGTTCATCGAACTGAAGAATATCGGAGAAACCACCGTGGACCTGGTCGGAGTGGAGTTCACCACCGGGATCAGTTTCTCATTCCGCGACAGCGACGTCACCACCCTTGGCCCCGGCG
>Ga0209979_1001910_pt1 | contig 21338 bp, 29 predicted proteins | sample AnhtaG_FD_183114 | JGI IMG/M metagenome (GOLD analysis project Ga0209979, IMG submission 183114) | Deep subsurface microbial communities from Anholt, Denmark to uncover new lineages of life (NeLLi) - Anholt_01485 metaG (SPAdes) (version 2) | ecosystem: Environmental > Aquatic > Marine > Oceanic...
CTCGGAGTTCTCGCTGGGAGGCAGTGGTAACATCTTCCAGTGTCTCCGCCTCAGAGCCCAGTTCATAACCAGCGTCTTCTACTGCTCGCTTGAGGTCAGCTATTTTTGTTCCCTCAGTGTACTCCACGGTAGCCTTTTCTGAGGCTAGATTAACATTGGCGGAAATTACACCGGGCACACTTGAGAGAGCCTCCTCCACCCGGGCGACACAGGAAGCGCAGGTCATCCCACCTACCGGGAAGGTGGATTTCTTAGTGGCTACCCCATAGCCTATTTGAGAGATTGTATCCTTAATTTTGGTAAGGTCTACCTTGGAGGGGTCATATTCTACAATAGCATTTTCTGAAGCAAAGCTTACGTTTGCCTGCTCTACCCCGGGTGTCTCAGCCAGACCCTTCTCGATGGTAGCGGCGCAGGTAGTGCAGGTCATCCCGGTTATGTGGATATGAGCCTTTTCCGATTTCTTGGGGCTGATTTTTTCCGCCATTATCTCTTCTCCAGCCCTGTCGACTTCTCTGGGTCATTGTTCTACGCTAAGAGCTAGGACAAATCCTTCTTGATCTGCTCAAACTCTTCTCTGGATATCTCTCCCTTGGCATAGCGCTCTTTAGCCACATCCAGCGGGTCATGCTTTGTGGCAGAGTCGCTTCGCCTAGTTAGTTTCGTAATTCCCCAGGCGATAAGAGCGATGAGCCCTCCCCAAAATACCACCATCCATAACCCGCCGAAAGCCATCCACCAGCCCATACCTAGAGGCATATCCCACATGTGAAACATTTTGCCACCTCCTTAAACCAAGATGAATAGTCTACAGACTAACCTTTTTCTTTTTCGGTAACGCTATATTGTAGTAAGGCTTTATTCCACGAATTCAACCGTTACTTCTTTTACATCCCATAGTGGTTCTATCTTCTCCATTATCTCTTCCTTTATGGCAGAGGCGAACTGGTGATCCGGAGGTAAGTCAATTACCACGTGGACAGTTCCGTTCTTTACTTTAATATCTCGTACTAGGTTGGTGCGCACCAAATCTAATCCAGCCATAGGATTCATGACTTTCTTGAGGCGACTACGCACCGTCTCTACCGTGGTTGGTTTTTTCTCCTTGACCAGGCCGTGGCGCTCTTCATAGTTTTCAATCGCCGAACGCAGACCTTCTACAGCCAGTATCGAGCAGTGGACTTTAATTTTGGGGAGCCCGCCCAGGGCTTCTGAGGCTTGCTTCCAGGTAATTTTCTTGGCTTCATCCAGTGTCTTTCCCTTGGCCAGTTCCGTAATTATGGAACCTGTGGCAATGTTGGAGGCACAGCCGTAAGATTCAAACTTGATGTCTGTGATTTTATTCGTCTTGGGGTCAACACTTATGTAGACCGAAACCATGTCACCACATGCCGGACTGCCTTCTATCGCCTTTCCGTCAGCATTCTCAATCTTACCCACATTGCGAGGGTGGCGGAAGTGCTCCAGTACAGTCTCACTATATGGGAATTTCATGTCTATTCCTCCTGTTTTCATTTCTCTTTACCCAATGGGCTGATGCTTCTCAACTCCTGTACCACTTGAGCCGATGCCTGAACCACGGCGTCGACATCTTCCATGGTATTGTAACGCCCAAAGGTAAAGCGTATCGACCCGTGCGCCCTTTCATGGTCGCCACCTATCCCAAAGATGACGTGACTGCCCTCCAGAGAGCGGCTGAAACAAGCAGAGCCAGTGCTAACAGCAAAGCCACGCATATCAAGATGCAGGGTGATGGATTCGCCCTCCACAAAGTGGAACGTAATATTGGCATTCTGTGGAAGTCTCCTCCAGCGATGACCATTTAGGGTACTGTTTGGTATCTCAGCCAGCACACGGTCAATAATACAATCACGCATCGCTTGTAGCCGCTTGGTCTCTTCCGGGGTAACCAGTTCTACCGCTTTGGCGAATCCCACTGCGCCGGGTATGTTTTCCAGCCCTGCCCGAAGGTTAAACTCCTGAAATCCGCCATTTACCCACTTGGCCAGTTGTGTTCCTTGACGGATATACAGGCCTCCTATGCCCTTTGGTCCATGGATAGTATGAGCAGAGACAGTGGCTAAATCCACTGGTATCCTCTTCACATCAAGGGGGACTCGAGGGAAGGTATGAGTGGCGTCAGTATGAAAAGACACCCCTTTCTCACGACAGATACGACTGATACTTTCAATATCCTGAATGGTGCCTATTTCTTGGTTGGCATGCTGGATGGAGACCAGAATGGTTTCGTTAGTGATGGAATCTCTTAGCTTGCCAAGGTCAACAAAGCCATCGCTATCTACATCTAGATAGGTCACCTGGAACCCCTGCTTCTCAAGAGCTCTTGCGCTGTGGAGTACAGGAAAATCTTCGATTTTTGACACAATTATGTGTTTGCCTTTCTTCTTACCAAGAGCCAGTGCCATCCCCTTTAGAGCAATGTTTGAGGATTCAGTACTTCCCGAGGTAAAAATGAACTCTTCCGGTGCTGCCCCTAGAGCAACAGCAAGAGCCTCTCTAGCCCCATCCAGGGCTTCCCGAGCTTCTATGCCCTGAGAATAGCCAAACTCCGAGGTGGCAACGGCGTAGATGTCGAAGAAGTATGGTATCATCGCCTCAAGTATCCGCTCATCCAGCCGGGTGGCGGCTGCATTATCCAGGTAAACACGTCTGTTCAACATTTCCTTCTCCTAAGAGATGAACAGGGTTATTTTTGATTCCCTTGCCTCATTAAGGTAAGTTCCAACTCCGCAGTAATCCGATATCAAATCCCTCTGGAGGTCTTCTTTCTTTATCCCCATTATTTCCATGGTCATGTCGCAGGCAAGGATTTTACCGCCTAGCTCCACGAAGTCCTGCATCATCTTCTCTAGCGAAACAACTCCAGCTTTCTTCATCTTCCGCTTCACCATCCACTTGCCGAGGCCCAGCATGTTCATCTTGGAGAGAGGCCCTTTTTCGAGACCTCCTTTCTTGAGACGCTGGAGTCCCCAGAAAGTGAAGTAAAGTGATACTTCCATCCCCATTGCCAGCGCCCCATTGGCTATAATAAGGGCACTGTAAACCTTGTCCATATCGCCACTATGCACTATTATGGTAGCTTTATCAGCCATAGTTACTTCCCCCTTCTACCTTTGTATCCTTATCTTCCAAACCCCGTCTTTTTCCTCCACGTCGATAAGTTCCAACCCCAGAGCCTTGACAGCCATTGGTATCTCTTTTTTGGAAGAGGGATGTGTTCCGATAACCTCGACTACATCGCCTTCCTTTGCTTTCCTCAAAGCCTTACGGGTTTCAACCAAAGGAACCGGACAGTGTTGACCTGTGCAATCAACCTTTATCTCAGCCATTTTCGACCACCTCTGTAACTTGCCCGCGGCATACTTTCTCAGACGTCTGGAATATTTATCCTCTGGCTATACTCCGCAGTGCGAATCCGGTGGTGCCGAGGGCAAGGCCCATCACAATCATAAAAGCACCCATAGCCTTGACAACAGTAAAAATGCCGAAGGATGCTACAGCAAGATATAGGTAGTTCTCAAGGTTAAGAGCTTGGGCGTAGGACAACTGCACAGGATCGGTGGGATTAAAGAGCTCTCCTCCCAGTAGGTCTCCATAAGTTGGGGCAATGTCATGCCGATGTTCTCTGACAGTATCGCCTGCGATCCGGGCTTCCTCTTGAGTATCAACAATACCCTCTATACCCTCTACACCCTCAAGTGTTATTTGCTCTTGTGTCATCGCCTCTCGCAGAAATGCTTCCTTGGCATAGCCCTGCTGAACGAAAACTATGCCTACAGCCAGAGCTATCACCCCAAAGAGGATTATGACTAAACCTAGGTTCCGTACCTTGGCATTCACTATACCTCCTTCCAGTAGAAAGTCGCTTATTGCAGTCGGCTTTCCACTACAGCCCAATTTATGTTCTTAAAAAAGGCTTCTATGTAGTCAGCCCGCTTTAGCCCATAATCGGTGATGAAGGCATGCTCAAAGACATCCATTACTAGAATGGGAGAGCAACCAGCAGGATGACCGGTTTCGTGTTCATTAATCCAAAAATTCAGGAGCTTTCCAGTAACACTGTCCTGATACAGAATAGCCCAGCCAATGCCGCGCATGGTGCCTGTGCCCTTGAAATCCCGTTCCCAGTCTTCGTAGCTACCAAAATCCGCAGCCAGCTTCCTGCCAAGCTTGCCCGATTTGTCCAAAGCTCCCTTCCCACCTAAGTTACCAAAGTAGTATTCGTGGAGCCGCATACCATTAAACTCGAAACCCATCCGCCGCTTTAGCTCAGAATATTCTGGAGTGCCAACTTTCTCTTCTCTGAGCAGTGTAGCAAGTAGGTCCAGCAGCTTATTGGTATTGGTCACATAGCCCTGGTAGAGAGTAAAGTGGTTCTTCAACAGGGTTTCGCTGAAGCCCTCCATTCCGATGAGATTGTTGTAGTCGTTTGCTGTGTAAGCCATTTTTTCTCCTCCTTTCGGTATCCCTAGAATAAACTCGGGCTAGTCTCGCAGAGCTTCGATTATTGCTTTATTGAACCTTGGCAGGTCTGCTGGCTTGCGCGATGTGATGATATTTCCATCTTGAGCTACAGGTGCATCGACCCATTCCGCGCCGGCGTTTCTGAGGTCTACCGCTAGCGAAGGCCAAGAGGTAACTCGGTGTCCTCTAACTATTTCGGCTGATATTAGCAATTGTGGTCCATGGCAAATAGCCGCTACCACCTTACCTAATTCATATGCCTTCCTCACCAGTTCAACCATGGATTGGTGCAAGCGCATTCTATCAGCAGCGTAGCCACCAGGTACAATGATAGCGTCAAAATCTTCAGCCTTTACCTTATCAGCAGTAGCATCGACTCTTACAGTGACGCTGCCCCTTTTGCCTCTATAAGTTTCCTTAGAACCACTACCGACGATCAGCACTTTAGCACCGGCGTTCTTCATTGCCCTCATTGGTTCGATAAGTTCGGAGTCCTCAAAGTCCTCTTCGGCCAGGATGGCAATCTTCTTTCCATAGAGCATACCCTTTACTCTCCTTGGTTAGTCTGACAACCTCTTTTACGGTTGTTTCTATTCTTGGCACGCCCTCCAAGTTTCAGCATTCCTGTACCATCTCCTTTGTCCATAGAGACTGCTCGCTTAATATTGCCCAGGTAGCCGACTTGAAGGACTCTACCCAAAATAATAGCGAGCTAGCGATAACGAAGTCATAAAATGGAAGGAGAAAAAGTTACAAAATTATGACATTATAGGCGGTGTCGTGCGAAAAGGTTTACAATGTTATTAGCCTCCTTAGATGCGATTCATTGAAGCCGTTCAGGTCAAGGGCTGGTCTACGATGTAGCCTGTCTTGGGGATGGTGCGGATCAGCTTGGGATTAGTAGGGTCGCTTTCCAGCTTGTTTCTTAGCCGACTTATCCATGTCCTGAGGATTTGGACATCGTCACGGTATTCCGGCCCCCACACCCGGCTGAGTAGCTCCTCGTATAGCATGAGACGACCAGCATTGTTGACAAGCTGGCTGAGCAAAAGCCACTCGATTCGGGTCAAGTATTTTTCCTCACCGCTGACAAGCACACTATGCTTCTTGAAATCGATGGTTACGTGCCCTAAATTGAAAACTTCCGGAATTTTACGTCTTCCGTCGGGTTCAAGTCGGCGCCTGACTGCCTCAATCCTGGCCACCAGCTCATCAGGGTTGAAGGGCTTCGGCAGGTAGTCATCGGCCCCTAGTTGGAGCCCTTTAATTCTGTCAGCATCAGCACCTTTGGCAGTAAGAATAATAACCGGCACCGCCGAAAAACTGCGCAACTCCTTAAGCATCTCCAAGCCGTCCATCTTAGGCATAAGGAGGTCAAGCACAATCAGGTCAGGCTCCTGGGCTTTAACCTGCTCCAAGCCCTCAAGGCCATTACTGGCCGTCAATACCTCATACCCTGAAGCTTTCAGCTTGGAGTTGAGGAAGTTTACAATCCTTTCCTCGTCGTCAACTATCAATACGCAAAACCGCTTCACCGAAGTATCTCCAACTTTACTGCTCTAAGTCAGAATAATAGTGCCAAGTTCAGCAGATGTCAAAGTCTCTTCATAATACGAATGGTGCCTTGACTAGACTATTGGCTACAACTAAAATATCAGACATCATTATAAACCAATGTTTCGGCATAAAAAGCTCGTGAGGAACATCCCGGTGAGTATCTCCAAGAAGAATCGAAGAGTAGCATGGGAGCCATCGCACAGCTCCCCCGGGGCTGGCGTGGAGGGTACAACTGCATCCGTGCAAGCGGAAAGGGATTTGCTTATTAGCATCCTGGAGACGCTGAGCCAGAGCCGACATATGAATGAATACTTAGAGCGACTTGTCAGGCAAGTTAAGAAATATTCAGGATGCTGTTGTGTGGGCATCCGCCTCTTGGATGACGACGGGAATATTCCCTATGTCTCATATACCGGATTCAGCCGGGAGTTTTACGAGATTGAAAATTCTCTATGTATCAAGTCGGACAAATGCATGTGCGTTAATGTGATAATGGGAAATACCCAGTCTGGACTTCCCTCTTATACCAAGGGCGGCTCCTTCCTTAGCAACGGCACGACCAAGCTTCTGGCCTCAGTCTCTGAGGAGCTCAAAGGCCAAACTAGAAATGTATGTAACCAATACGGCTACGAATCGGTAGCTCTGGTGCCGATGAAGCATAAAGGTAAAATCTTGGGTCTAATCCACCTGGCTGATAAAAGCGAAAACAAGATCCCCCTAGAAAGAGTCCAATTCTTAGAGCGGGTGGGGGTCTATATCGGCGAAGCCCTGCATAAATTCATGGCTGAGGAAGCGCTTGAGGAAAGCGAAAAGCACTACCGAGACCTCTACGAAGAGGCTCCTAATGCCTATTTCTCGGTTGGGGCAGATGGCTACATTAAGCGGGCTAACCGCAGTGCTACCGAACTACTTGGCTATAGCTTGGACGAACTGATTGGACGGCCGGTGTTGGACTTGTATGCCGATACGCCAACTGGCAAAGCTAAGGCACAGGGGGTGTTTCAGAGGTTTCTTGCTGGCGAGGAGATTCGTGACGAAGAGTTAGAGATGTGCCGAGCCGACGGCAATAAAGTATGGATTAGCTTGTCAGTGCGGTCAGTCCGTAATAAAAATGGGCAGGTAGTGACCAGCCGATCGGTGGTAGTAGATATCACCGAGCGCAAAAAGCTAGACCAGCTAAAAGATGAGTTCATTGGTCTTGTCTCCCACGAGCTCCGTAGCCCCCTAACTGTGATCACAGGAGCTGTCAATACAGCTCTAACCGAAGCGGAACGTCTATCTCCAGAAGAAACACATCAACTGCTCAAGGACGCAGCTTTGGAAGCAGAATCGTTATCCCACTTGCTGGGGAATCTCCTAGAGCTGTCCAGAATGCAGGCAAACCGCTTGTTCCTCCATGCTGAACCAATCAGCGTCAAAAAAGTGATTCAAAGCACCGTCGAGGAAGTAAAACGCCAGTCTTCAGCACATCAGTTTGTTGTAAATCTTCCGAGGAAACTTCCTCCGCTTTATGCTGACGAGTTGAGACTGGAGCGTATCCTCTACAATCTCCTTGAAAACGCGGTCAAGTATTCACCGCAAGGCGGAGAGATACGGGTCTTCGTCAAGCCAGAGGAGGAGTACTTAGTTATCGGGGTTAGTGACCAGGGAAGCGGCATATCTCCCGCTGATCAGGCCAAGCTATTTAGACCCTTCCAGCGCCTTGAAGAGTCCAGACCTGATGGAGTTGGAGGAGCAGGACTAGGACTATTAGTGTGTCGCAGACTGGTGGAAGCGCATGGTGGCCGGATATGGGTAGAGTCTGAACCCGGCCGGGGTTCCACTTTCTTCTTTACCATGCCTTTGAGCCATGGTTGATCTAGCGAGAATCATCCGTAAACTCAAACAGCAAGAATTCCATGAATTTTCCACCGTCCTTCTTAGCATCGGTGCTCCTAATCGCTCTCAAGCTGATTCGCACCATCTCCAAGACAGGCTACATCGTAGACCAGCCCTTGGCCTGAACGGCTTCAATAAATCCCACGTCTAAGGACGCAAATAACATTGTAAACTTTTCGTACAACACCGCCTACAATGTCATAATTTTGTAACTTTTTCTCCTTCCATTTTATGACTTCGTTATTGCTAGCTCGCTATCATTGTTGATGAATCCTAAAGGTCTGGGAAGCGGGGCCTTATTTAATGCAACAAACTAAAGGAGGTTTAGCTATGGCAATGGAAAGACTACCAAGACTACCATCCGAAATTAGCCAAATGTGGGGGTTGAGACCATACGGGGGGCTAGAGGAGGTGGAACGACGCTTTGAGAATGCCCTTCGTCGAATGTTTCACCCCGAAGTGTCGGGGGCAATGGAAAGACCATCATTTCACCCCGAAGTGTGGAGGCGGAGACCATGGGAGGAGAGGCACTGGGCACCCCCAGTAGAGATGTTTGAAAAAGAAGATAAGTTTGTGATAAAGGTTGAACTCCCCGGGATGAAGGCAGAGGACATAGATATCTCAGTTGTCGGCGACACATTAACAATGAAAGGGGAGCGAAAATCTGAGGCTGAGGTGAAGGAGGAAGACTACTATACCTGTGAGCGTCTTTATGGTAGATGTTCCCGCACAATAGCTCTTCCTGCTACCGCAGATGCCGAAAAGATTGAAGCTAGTTTTGAAGATGGAGTCTTGGAGGTTACCCTCCCCAAAGGCGGTGAGGTTAAAGCCAAGAAGATTCCAGTCTCGGTTAAGAAGAAGGCTACTAAGTAGCCTATACAGTCTCTACTTTCCCGCTTCCCGGTCTTCCAGTTATGGCGATGTTAACCCTACCAAGAGGTAATCGACAATGGTACAATAAGTTAAAGTCTGTTCTACGTCCGGGTGTCCCTGGTGTGGGATGGCTAAGAAATTCCTGAAGGACAAATGTAAATCATTAGCAGTTCTTACCATCTGTATTGATGACGAACCCGTAGTGGGCTTTGACGAAGCGCTGTTCAAAAAGAAATTAGGTCTGTAATTCATTGGAGGAAGCTATGTATGAGTTAATCATCATTGGCGGTGGTAACTCGGCCCTGGAAGCTGCTATTGACATGGTTAGAATCACTAGTCATACTTACTTAGTATCGTTAACTCCTCCTACCGGTGACCCCATACTAATTGATAAGCTGGAAAGGAACCTATCCTTTTTCATATAGAAATACAGAACTTCGTGAGGCGGCCTGACCAAAAGATGGTTCTCAATATAATAGACGAGGAAGAGCTCACTTGGGACAGCTTTCTCAACTTAAACAAATACTCAAAAAGCTAGATAACTGCCTTGCAGAGTTAAGGGAGGTTGGAATATGCAAAACGAACAGGATAAAACTCTAGACACACTTCAAATTGCTATCCAGATGGAAATTGATGGCAAGGAATACTATCTGAAAGCTAGCCGAGAAAGTGGGAGTGAGCTAGGTAAGAAGCTACTGCAATCACTAGCCGCTGAAGAAGATATTCACCGGCAGAAGTTTGAGGAGATATATAACGCTATTCGGAATAAAAAGGCCTGGCCCAAGACTGATTTCCAGCCCGACAGAGGTAAAAGGTTGAGAACCATATTTGCCACGGCAACCGAGGAAATTGGCTTGAATATAAAGGCTCCTGCCTCTGAGCTTGACGCCGTACAAACAGCTATGGATATGGAAAATAAGACCTATGATTTCTATAAGAACCAGGGTAAAAACGCTACCTATGATGCTGAGAGAGACTTCTATGAGGCTTTAGCTGGTGAGGAAAGGGAGCATCATTCAGTTCTACTTGACTACTATGAGTACCTCAAAGACCCGGCAGGATGGTTTGTTAAGAAAGAGCACCCCTCTCTCGATGGTGGCTGAATAAGCACTAGAAATTTTGGAGGCGGAGCGTGTCCAATAAGAGCACCAGTGTATATACTCCAAAAAGCAATAAGCGTGTACACCATTGGATAGTGGCTGGAGCTTTCTTCACAATTCATATCACAAGAAAGCAGAATGACCAGTTCAGGCAAAGCCTGAGGCTTGCTGAATCTATCGCGCTATAAGGGTATAAGAAGTCCTATAAGATGGAGATACGGAATGAATCTTAAGGCTCTATATAAGTTAAGTTACGGGCTATATGTTGTATGCTCAAGGAAAGGAGATAGATTCAACGGACAAATCGCCAACACCGTGTTTCAAATCACCTCTGAGCCACCAACAGTTGCCGCAAGCATCAACAAAAACAATTTAACCCACGAGTTTATCAAGGAAAGCAAAGTCTTCACTGCTTCTGCTCTTCGCCGTGATACGCCTCTCTCTTTCATCGGTCACTTTGGCTTCAAGTCAGGCAGGGACATAGACAAACTTGAGGGTATTAGTTATAAGATGGGTAAAACACAAGCCCCAGTGGTCATTGATAACGCCATCGCCTATCTAGAGGCTAGGGTAACTCAGGAAGTAGACGTGGGAACCCACACCATTTTTGTTGGTGAGATCGTAGACGCGGATATCATTAGCGAAGAAGAATGTATGACCTATGCCTATTACCATCAGGTCAAACGAGGCACCACACCCAAGACTGCGCCGACCTTCCTGCTAATGGCTATGTAGATCATACTAGGAGGTAATAGACAATATACTAGGAGGTAATAGACAATGGTACAACAGGTTAAAGTATATTCTACGCCTATCTGCCCATGGTGCAAAAAAACTAAGCAATTCTTGGACAAGAATGGAATCCCCTATCAAAGCTTTGATGTTGCCAGTGATAAAGCCGCTCTAGATGAGATGGTAAGTAGCTCAAAGCAACTGAGTGTGCCGGTGGTTGATATCAATGGTGACATATTAGTCGGCTTCGATGAGGAATGGCTTAGGCAAAAACTGAACCTGCCACAAGAGGAGAAAAAGGTAGAAGCTATCAAAACACCAGCGAACAAGTGTACCAGTGGTACTTGTGCTCAAATGGATGAAATTAAGCAGGCTGTGGCAGCCCTCAGAATGTCAAAATACAAATGTAATGTTTGCGGTTACGTCTATGACCCGGAACTGGGAGACCCTGACAGGGGTGTAAAACCGGGGACGCCTTTCGATGAAACACCGGACGACTGGGTATGCCCTGTCTGCGGGTCAGCCAAGAGTAAATTCGATAGAATAGAAGAGGTATAATCATGATAGAAAACCTAAACAAAGAGCAGCTAGAAGGAATACTAGAAACAATACCATTAGATATTTCTTTCGTTGATGAGAATGGTCTAGTTAAATTCTGGAATAAGCACGAAACCAGAACCTTCAAACGACCATATTCCGCGCTGGGAAAATCAGTTCAAAATTGTCACCCCGAGCACAGCTTAGATAAAGTAAACCAAGTATTATCCCATTTAAAGAGTGGTAAAAGGAACTTTGTTGAATTTTGGATAGATTTAGAGGGGAGGAAAATACATATTCGATATTTTGCGGTGCGGGACAAAGCCAGTAAGTACCTAGGCACATTGGAAGCGACACAGGATATCACGGAAATAAAGAGAATTGAAGGAGAAAAAAGACTGCTAGAATACTAGAGAAGAAGCAAGATGAAATAAAGTTTGAAGATATTTTGAGAGGCGAGGAGTTTTGGAGTGAGGATTCTGCAAGAGCAGGGATAAGGAGGCACAATTGAAGAGTCTGGGGATTATGGGAAGCCCGAGGATAAAAGGCAATACCAATCTAATACTCGATGAGGCTTTGAATGGGGTACAAAGTCAGGGGGCAGAGGTCGAGAAGATCATCATAGATAAGCTCAAGATAGCCCCCTGCCGGGAATTCTATGGCTGTCTGAGGGATGGCAACTGCGTCATAAGAGACGACATGGATGATATATATCCAAAGCTCCTCAACGCCGACATTGTAATAGTTGCCTCGCCGATGTTTTTCTACGGGCTGACCAGTCAGGTTAAGGCGCTCATCGACCGTTGCCAGGCGCTGTGGGCTAGAAAATACATTCTTAAGCAGACCCCACCCAATTCTGCAAGAAAGGGTGCGTTTATCGCTGTCGGGGCCACTAGAGGCAAGAAATTGTTTGATGGGTCAATACTAACGGTGAAATACTTCTTCCAATCCATTGGCGTCAAGTATGTTGATGAGCTTCTCGTCCGGGGCGTGGATAAGAAGGGAGAGATTATGGAGCACCCAACTGCACTATCGGATGCTTTTGAACTGGGTAGGAGGCTTGCCCAAAAGTAGAGCCCTTGGGGGATATTCCACAGGAAGCTTGCTCGAAGGAATAGGAGTTAGCTAAGCTTACTAATGAAGAGCTGGCACAGACAATGGATAGAAAAGAGGAAACGAGTCGCTTATGCCAGCTTGTGAAATAGGTGTGTCGAATGCTTGGACTCTTATGGTTTTACTTTTCCTGGCTTATATTCCAGGGCGGTTGATTAACAAAGAAACAATGAACAAGGTGAATGAAGGCTGGTCTTCTGAGAAGCGGTCTAAACTGATAGAATCTTGGTTCTGTTTGTGCCGAAAGTTGGCACTTTTTAACTTTGCCGTTGACACCTACTAGTCACTTATCTGGCTCGATAACTCATAGTCCGAAATGATGTCATAAAACAAATCGGGTTGTTTTTCTTTAAGTTCTATCGCATAATCCAGAAAACTACGGATGCCATCGCCTAATATTGTTCTTGCTTTTCGCATCAAACGTTCATTTCTTGCAGCCTCATGGATAAAGAGCTTATCAGGGTTTCTGTCTTTAAATATTCTAACATCATGGACAAAGTGCAAAATATAGGTCATATCTTGGACTATTTCGTCAAAGCCGTAGCCGATTCCTAAGTCCATAAAGTTCTGCCAGACAGATTCAGCACTCACATACTCCATAATGACGGGTTCCATTTCTTCTAACGACTTGTATTCTACTGTGTTTGCCTCTTCTCTCATTTTCCTCAGCCCGTCTAAGCTAGAATTCTTAATTTGTTGCATAGATACAGCAGGATATTCCAGAGCGCTGAAATTGGCAAAGAAAAGATGGCGCATTTCCGACCGGAATAAGCAACTTTTTATATACATGAGTTGTTTTCGTTTTTCTTTATTCTCTCTATCGTCCAAGAACTTTTCGACTATAAAAACGACAACCAATACTTCGAGTGGAATCGCAGCTAAATGAAGCATAAACGCAATGTGCGTCAGGTTTTGGGGTGCCCCCACTCAGCTTTTCTAGCAGCTTCAGTTGCGGCTCTTATATTGTTCTCCATTTCGTCGAGAATAACAGGGAGTGGACTTGTTAATATCTTTGGGCTCCTCGTCTGGTCTTTTTTCTTCGTGTGGTTGAATATTTTCGTTAACCATTCTTTTTATCCCCTTTTATATGCAGTTTTCTAATTACGAAGAAAACTAAGTACTAAAACACCGCTAGATATCCGCCTGTGTTAGCTATCGATTCTAATGCTATAGACTCATTTACTTTACCATAAAACCAAAGTTCTCATCATAGTATCATTTCTCCTGCTGGAACTCGATTTCAGTGCTATGCTCTGACCCTTTTTATAACCGAATTACTTGGTCTTTAATCGAGCCCCTATAAGAGTTTACGGTGAGTGCCTGTGTATTCTGTATATTAGGACCTGTTGAAAAAGTAACTTTGGAGAGGTAGGATAGGTAGAACAGAGCAAATATGCTACCTTGGAGGGAGTGGTGCTCGTGGGGGCTACCTGAAGGGTACAGTACGTAACCCAGGGATTTTCAACAGGCGCTATTATTGATACAATTTATGAGAATGCTTTATATAATGTAAGCAGGAAATAATTATATGGAGGACGACAAGAATGGTCAACGATAGTGAAGCCAGGAAAATTATGGCAAAGCCACTTCCTCAAATCCTTGAGGAGATTGAGGGTCGTATCAGGTTAGCCGATGAGGCCGCTAGGGATGCAAGAGAGGCGGATTGGAAGCCCGCAAAGCCGGAGAAAAAGCCGCCAAAGAAGCCATCAGAGTTGTAAATGAACGTATCGATAAGGTTGAGCAAATAGCAAAAGATGCTATGCAACTGGCCGAATTATTGAAGTTAGCAGTTATGGACGGAGTTACTGCCATAGATAAAAGACTTTCAGAGAAAGCCCCAGATAAAGAGAGTGCTCCCAAAAAGTAAATAAGCTTGAAGAATTTGTCCAGTACATTGAAGTTTGAGCGTTTAGCTGCGCTGATTTGGTAGCTTGCACTAGAAGTATTTGAAAGACAAATCCCTCCAGGAACGCTTCTTGAACGGTAAACTTCTAGTGGGGCTTTATTTCGTATGAGCCAAAAATGAAGTCCAGGTCTTCTTGTAAAGCAGAGACCTTCTCCTCAGGGAAAAGCTCCTCGTTTATATCAAGCATCAACTTGGTTTCGCCTTTGGCTGAGCCTACGATGTGTGCTCTAAGGCACTCCTTTTCAGCCTTACCTAATTCACCTTGAATCTTGAATATTAGCGTACCGCGAGAAATAAATGATGACGAATCACTTGCCAAGGAGTATGTTTCCAGCTTTGCTTCATCTATAACCACCCCCTGCTTCAGAATAAAATCTCTTATCTCATCATTAAGCAACTCAGGGTTTACCTCTTTATATGTTTTCCTAATCTGCATGTCTCCCCTTTCCTACCCTATCTCCGATACTTTCTTTATTGATAGTCTTATGATAAGGCTTTGACAAATTTTTATCAAGGGAGTGGGTGCAGTTAGGGGTAGCGACCGGGGTAAGCCCACCGAGAAGTATCATTCCTACTCTGTTTAAACCTACTGATATGTCGCAGACCGCTTCATCTGGACATCACCCAGTTCTATCCCTTGCTCCTTCAACTGATGGCCGATTAGCCTGGCATCCAGTGGCTGAGGCGACTCACTGAGTATCTTTAGGATAGAAAAAAACTTTCTTTCAACCCGGTGACTATCGTAACCAGTCGTAATTCAAGCCCATTGACTACAATAGGTAACTGTTTTCCTGTTTCATTACTTCAGAATACCTTTGTCAACCCCCTATTAGAAAGAGTAAATGCTCTGCTTAGCCTCTCTTAGTCCATTGTTGCTGCATGCTAAATGGTATGCTATACTGTTAAACTAACTGTGAATTCTGGTTTATAAGGGAGGGGTTTAGGTTTGCAAGATACAGTCACTATTAAGCAACTTTTAGAAGCTGGAGCCCACTTCGGTCATCAGACCAGCCGCTGGCACCCTCGTATGAAGACCTACATCTTCACTAAGCGCAACGGCATTCATATCATTGACCTGGAACAAACTGTCAGTATGTTGGATAAAGCCTGCAACTTTATTCGACAAGTGGCTGCCGAGGGTGGCAGTATTCTTTTTGTTGGTACCAAAAAGCAAGCTCAAGAGGCTGTAGCCGAAGAGGCACAACGCTGTGGTATGTATTATGTCAACCAACGCTGGCTGGGAGGAGTGCTAACTAATTTCGCTACTATTCAAGCCCGCATTGACTATCTAGTTCGCTTGGAAGACCGCCAAGATAAAGGCGACTTTAATCGCCTACCCAAAAAAGAAGCCCTTAAACTTGAAGAGGAGATTGTACGTCTCAATCGGCAGATAGGTGGTATCAAAGAAATGACCACTCTACCGAGTGCTCTATTCATTATTGACACCACAAAAGAGAGAATCGCCCTAGCTGAAGCTAGACGGGTAGGAATACCAGTGGTAGCTATAGTAGATACCAATTGTAACCCTGACGAGATAGACTACCCTATTCCAGCTAACGACGATGCTATTAAAACCATCAAACTGATATGTAGTAAAATTACCGATTCAGTTATTGAAGGCAAAACTGGCGAAGTAGGAGTGCCAATAGAGGAAGGACGGGAAGAGGGATTGGAGGAGTTTGAGGCTACTGAAGTTTCCGAACCTCTTATTTTCACTCCTGATGAGTAAGGCAGGGAGGGAAAGATTGAAAATTCCAACAGATAGGGTGAAGGAGTTGAGAGCCCAGTCTGGAGCCGGCATTATGGATTGCCGGAATGCTCTTATTGAAGCCGAAGGAGAGATGGAAAAGGCACTCCAGATTCTGAAACAACGAAGCCTTCTCCAGGCACAGAAAAAAACGGAGCGCTCTGCCACCCAGGGGATAATTGAAGCCTATATCCATGTTGGCGGGCGTATCGGAGCTATGGTTGAGGTGAACTGCGAGACTGATTTTGTTGCTCGTACTGACGAATTCAAGGAGCTGGCTCATCATCTGGCGATGCAAGTTGCCGCTCAAGAGCCCCAATTTATCTCAAAGGAGGAAGCCCCTGAGGGAGCTGATATAGAACCGGGGGCAGCTTGCCTGCTTCTTCAGCCTTACATTAAGGATACTGATAAGACTGTTCAAGACATTATTACCGAAACTATTGCCAAGGTAGGAGAGAATATCAAGGTAAGCAGATTTGCCAGGTTCGAGTTGGGAAGGTAGGTTAGAAGAAAGGCAATGACTACTTCCAAGTATAAGCGTGTTGTACTCAAACTGAGTGGCGAGGCTTTCAGCGGTGGGGCTGAACATGGCATTGATGCTGCTACCCTAACCAGGGTTGCCAAGCAGATTAAGCAGGTGACGGAAATGGGGGTAGGGGTGGGGATAGTTGTCGGTGGTGGTAATATCTGGCGTGGGGCTAAAGCGGCTGAGGACGGGATGGACAGGGTTACCGCTGACTATGCCGGTATGCTGGCTACAGTAATAAATGCCCTGGCTCTCCAAGATGTACTGGAAAGAGAAGGAGTAACTACCAGAACGCAGTCAGCTATAGGCGTCCAACAGGTGGCTGAACCCTACATTAGACGCCGGGCTATTCGCCATTTAGAGAAGGGCAGAGCAGTAATCTTCGCCGGGGGCACCGGTAATCCGTATATGACCACTGACACGGCAGCAGCCCTTAGAGCTATAGAGATCGAGGCAGAGGTACTACTTATGACCAAAAATAATGTTGATGGCATCTATAGTGCCGACCCTCTTAAGAATCGTAATGCCAGGAAGTTTGACAAACTTACTCACCGTGAAGCACTGAATATGCATCTGGAAGTAATGGATACAACTGCCCTCTCCCTGTGCCTAGAAAACAATCTGCCTATAATTGTTTTTGATCTTCAAGCTCCTCGTAGTGTCGAGCGGGCTATAATCGGTGACCCTATCGGTACTCTTGTCTCCAGTGAGAAAAAGGATGGTTAGCGACACTTTATGGAATATTGAGGAAAAGATGCGAATCTCTACCGAGGCTCTGAAAAAGGAACTAGCCACTATCCGTACTGGGCATGCTACCCCTGCCTTGATAGAGCATATGAAGGTAGAGTATGCTGGCGCCCTCATTCCACTGAATCAAATTGCCGGCATCTCTGCGCCTGAAGCCAGGCTCCTCGTTATTCAACCCTGGGACCCAGGCAGTATACAGAGTATAGAAAAGTCCATCCTGAAGTCCGACCTGGGAATAAATCCAATTAATGATGGGAGTGTTATTCGGTTAAATATCCCACCGCTCACTGAAGAGAGACGACAGGAGCTGATTAGGGTGGTGCGAAAGAGGGTTGAAGAAAGAAGGATTGCCATACGCAACCTAAGACGTGAAGCTATGGATGAAGTAAAAAGACTGGAGAAAAATAAGGATATATCGCAGGATGAGCATAAGCGCGCCCTAGACCAGCTACAAAAGCTAACCGATAGCTTTATAGCTGATGCCGAACAAATCGGGCAAGACAAAGAAGTAGAACTCACTGAGGTCTAACCAAAATAAAGAAGTTCGCTATCTAACCTCGATTGGCATAATGATGACTACCTCAATAAAGGGGAAAATTACTCTCCTCCCCAACCATATAGCCATTGTGCCGGATGGTAACGGTCGGTGGGCAGAGCAGCATGGACTACCCAGGCTAAACGGACATTACGCTGGGCTAGAAAACATGCTCCGCATGGTTGAATATCTCGACGAATACCCAATAAAATATGTAACGCTTTATGGCTTCTCTACGGAGAATTGGAGCCGTCCCGAAGATGAGGTTAGAGGTTTGTTCAATATGTTGGAAGAGTTTATAAATCAATGTGCCCTGGATATTCATAAGAAGGGTATCAAACTTCGTCATATTGGGCGGCTTAATGAACTCCCACAAGGTCTGCAGCTAGCAATAAATAGAGCGGTAGAGTTAACCAAGAATAACACTGGAATGATGCTTAGCATCGCTTTCAACTACGGAGGGCGCGCTGAGATTTTGGATGCGGTACACCGCCTTATAGCTGAAGGCATCTCACCTCAAAATATAGATGAAGAGTTATTTAATAGTTATCTCTATACCGCCGGTTTGCCTGATGTTGATCTGTTAATTCGCACTGGCGATGAACTTCGCCTTAGTAATTTTCTAATATGGCAAACAGTTTATAGCGAATACTACTTCACCAAGGTTTTATGGCCCGACTTCAGTAAGAAAGACATTGACAAAGCATTATTATCCTACAGCCAGAGGCAAAGGCGCTTCGGTGGAGACTAAACATCAGAAGAATCCTGATTTTTCTGAGTATCCACTTGCTCTTATCCAGGGGGATGGGGAAATAATTCTTTAGCGGGCAGCACCTCTCCTTACTTAGGAGAGAGACATAGGGGTGAGGTTGGTAGAAAATCATCTGTTTAAGAAAAGGGTTATAACTGCACTCTGGGGTCTTCCCCTCCTAATCGCTGCTGTCTGGTTTGACAAACCATTACCTTGGTTCACCATATTAGTGGCTATCTGGGGACTGTTGGCTGTCTTTGAATTCTATAGGATGGTCGTTACCTCAAAGATAGCACTGCTTACCTACTTCGGATTAGTTTGGACTTTGTTATTTATCTTGAGCCCCCATTTCCAGAATGACTTCCCTGTTCCCCTCGTCTCGCTACTACTGAGCTCAGCAGTGGTAATTTCTCTAATTCTGCTCCTACTGTGTCGGCAAAAAGAAGCGTCTTTTATCGACTGGGCGTGGACAATAGCTGGGACTCTCTATGTAGGCTGGCTTTTAAGCCACTTTGTGGCATTAAGAGGGCTGGATGATGGCAGAAATTGGGTATTTTTTGCCCTGTTTGTCACCTTCAGCTCTGATACCACTGCCTTCTTTATTGGCCGAGCACTAGGCAGGCACCACCTTGCCCCACATATCAGTCCGGGTAAAACCTGGGAAGGAGCCATAGGCGGAATCCTTGGAGCCATTGTAGTTAGTCTGCTCTTTACTCTGCCTACACCTCTCAGTTTGCCACTCAGCTACTGGCAGGCAATACTTCTCGGCTTGCTGGTTAGTATTTTTGGTCAACTCGGCGACCTAGTAGAGTCCTTGCTCAAGCGCAATACGGGAGTAAAAGACTCAGGCAAGCTACTACCAGGACATGGGGGTTTCCTTGACCGGATAGACAGCATTGTCTTTGCTGGCATAGTGGTATACTATTATGTAATATGGGCAGTATGATAAAAAGGTTAGCTGTCCTCGGTTCAACCGGCTCTATAGGTCAGCAAACACTCCAGGTAGTTCGTACCTTTCCTCATAGATTTCATATAGTTGGGCTAAGCGCCGGGAAGAACACTGATTTATTGGCAAAGCAAATCAATGAGTTCAAGCCAAGATTTGTTTATTGCTCGGATAAAAAGGCTCACTTAGCTAATGCCGAATACGAGTTCCTATCACTGGAAGATATTGCCCGTCATCCTCAGGTGGATATTGTTGTTATAGCTACCTCGGGAAAATCAGGGCTAAATCCGACACTGGCTGCGGTGAAAGCTGGCAAGAATGTTGCCCTTGCCAACAAGGAATCATTGGTTATGGCTGGTGAGATTATCACCAATGAGGCAAAACTAGCCGGAGCCCAGATTCTGCCCATTGATAGCGAGCATAGTGCCATATGGCAATGTCTCAACGGTGAATCACAGGAGGCAACCCGACTTATTCTCACTGCCTCAGGCGGTCCCTTTTACCGCTATTCACCGGCACAGTTAGAAAGAGTTACGGTTAAGCAGGCTCTAAGACACCCCTCATGGCAGATGGGAAGAAAGGTTACCATTGACTCAGCCACTCTGATGAACAAAGGGCTTGAGGTAATTGAAGCCCACTGGCTATTTAATATGCCCTACGACAACATCAAGGTTCTAATCCACCCTCAGAGCATTGTCCACTCTATGGTAGAATTTGTAGATGGTTCAATCAAAGCCCAATTAAGCTACCCCGATATGCGTTTACCTATTCAATATGCCCTGTCTTACCCTGAGCGCTTGGATAATCCTGAGCTTCCCAGGCTTGATTGGAGCAATATTAAAAAACTAACCTTTGACCAACCTGACCTTGATACCTTCCCCTGCCTCAGGTTGGCTATTGAGGCAGGAAAGAAGGGAGGAACCTACCCCACCGTGCTTTGTGCCGCTGATGAGGTGGCAGTTGAACTTTTCCTGTCGCAGCGAATTAAATTTACCAATATTGCCAATCTTGTCGAGCAGGTACTAGAACAGCACCAAGCTATAGCTTGCCCTACACTGGAAGAGATTATGGCGGCCGATGCCTGGGCCAGAGAAAAAGTTACACAGCTTGCTGCTGGAGATAATCAATGCTATTAACAATAGTAGCCTTCCTCGTCATTATAGTGGTGCTTATACTGGCTCATGAGCTTGGGCACTTTATTACTGCTAAAGCCTCCGGGGTAAAAGTGGATGAATTTGGCTTGGGTTTCCCACCTCGCTTATTATCGGTAAGACGAGGTGAAACCCTATACTCACTAAATGCGATACCCCTGGGTGGATTTGTTAAAATGGCTGGTGAGGAAGACCCCAAGGTGCCAAGGAGTTTAGCCAGTAAGAGCATCGGCACCAGGATATTAGTTCTTAGCGCTGGTTCGCTAATGAACGCCCTACTGCCTCTCCTTCTATTCTCAATTGCTTTTATGGTTCCCCACAACGTGGTAATCGGGGAGATATTCGTGGAAGAGGTAGCGTCAAACTCACCAGCCGCCGTGGCTGGTATTGAAGCTGGAGATACTATCATCAGTATCAACGATAAAATGTTAAATAATACGCTGGACCTGAGCCGCTATCTCCAGCTCAACCTGGGCAATGAGGTTACTATCTTTGTCAAGCACAGTGATTCAACTACCGAGGAGATTCAACTAATACCCAGATGGAAACCCCCCGAGGGTCAGGGAGCAACCGGTATTGTAGTCAGTATGCCAGACTTAACCACCATTCGTCAGAGTTACCCCTTCTGGCGAGCAATACCTCTAGGAGCAAGTGAATGTATAGAAACTTTCATTCTATTCAAGAATGCGATAATCAGTATGATTATTGGGTCAGCCCCCGTAGAACTAACTGGACCGGTAGGTATTGCTCAAAT
>Ga0209979_1001911_pt1 | contig 21336 bp, 15 predicted proteins | sample AnhtaG_FD_183114 | JGI IMG/M metagenome (GOLD analysis project Ga0209979, IMG submission 183114) | Deep subsurface microbial communities from Anholt, Denmark to uncover new lineages of life (NeLLi) - Anholt_01485 metaG (SPAdes) (version 2) | ecosystem: Environmental > Aquatic > Marine > Oceanic...
TTTTAACCACAGGGTAAAATATTTCTTTCCATAATTTTGGAGAAAAAAGCATACCATTTTTATAAGCTACATCCCCCCAAATAAATAAACCTTTTATATCCTTAAATTCATCAAGCTGTCTTTTCCCAATTTCTATCATAAAATCACCAATTCTTTTCACAAATTTCTTTATTTTTTCTGGACAGGTAGCTAAATCCATATATACATCTTCAGGTCCCCTCATTCTCCATAAAGCTTCATGACCCTCACAAACAGAACCGAATATGCATATTTTATCTTTAGCTTCTTCTATAGCTTCAGAAAAACTAGAAAGAGGGGTAAATCCATCTCCAGAAATTATATCCTGGCGGGTATTATGATACCTGTCGTTATCCCTAGGGTCATCAAATTCAAAACTTTCATATTCATCTGGAGACTTAATGGAGAAATCCAAATATTTTGGCATTGGGGCATAATCAAACTTCTTTAAGGTACAGCCAAACCCACTCTTCCATACTACATAGTTATCTCCTCTTTCTATTATCTGGCATGATTTCTTTTTAGGATCCATGTTCGGGGAGATAACCATCATATCCATATCATAGTAGTAATAAATATTAGTATTATCAGGTAGATTTTTTTCTTTAATCCATCTACTAATAAATTCAGCCCAGAAAAAATCATGAAGAGGTATTCTATCAGGTTCAATGCATTTTAATGTCTTTGTTACCCTTTCTACTTTTTTCTTAACATCTGACAGATTGTATTTCATTTTTAATCTCCCTACAGAAAAATAATTAAAAAAATTATTAAATTTTTATTAAATTCATATTTTAAAAAAGGTAATATCTAAGACCATTTATATTTAACATCTAAATAGGTTGGAAACTTATCAGTTTTCCTGACCATATATCTAGGTATATTAATACCAATATATTATATAGTGAGATTCAATAATTAATTATCCTAATCCTGGTGAAAAACTTCTTCCATTTCAGCCCACCATTCTCCTTTTTTTCGAGTATCTAACGGTTCTTGCATAGGCATACAAACATCCCACCATTCCTGTGTTGTTGAATCAGCTGCCATTTTTGCCATATCCTTATTAAAATCTTTACCTACATATTCAAAATAACTAAAAAGATATCCATCTTTATGAAAAATTGAATAATTTTTTATATTACATTCAGTTATAGTTTTAGCTACTTCTGGCCAAATATTTATATGTATTTTCTTATACTCTTCTAACTTTTTAGGTTTTATTTTAATTACTGAACCATATCTCTTCACTAATACCTCCCCTCACAATAAAGTTTACAACTTAATAAAAATATATCTTAACATGAAACCTATTCAATTATTTCAAGCAGTTTTTTATCCTTTTACAGCTCCTAATGTTAAACCCTTAACTAAGTTACGCTGAACTAATATTACAAATATAATTGCTGGCATAAGCATAATTACAGACATTGCACACATACCTCTCCAGTCTGAAACAAACTCACCAGTAAAATCAAATAATCCAACTGGAAAAGTTTTTGATGCAGTAGTTCTTGTAATAACGCTGGCTATAGCAAATTCGTTCCATGATGTGAGAAAAGCAAATATACCACTAGCAGCAAGTCCGGGGGTTATTAAAGGCAAATTTACTTTCAAAAAAGCTCCCCATTTAGAGCAACCGTCAATAAATGCTGCATCATTTAATTCTTTAGGTATTTCTCCTAAAAATCCTGTCATTAGCCATGCAGTAAATGGGATATTCATAGCAGTATAAGCAATAATTAATCCATATATCTTATCTGACAGCCCAGTTATAGTAAATAAAACCAGTAATGGAAGGCTAAGTGCTATCCCAGGAATTGCTCTTGCTAACATAAAGCTTAGAAAAATACTGTCCTTTCCCTTAAATTTAAAACTTGAGAAGATAAATGCTGCAAGTGTGCCAAAAATCAAAGCTAAAAATGTGCTTGCAATAGATGTTACTATAGAGTTTCTAGCGTAATCTATAAAAGGAACAGAATGGCCAAAACCAAATTCTTCAGCAGATTCAACTCGGCCTAATAGAGCTGCGTATGAGCTAAGACTTAGATTTTGAGGTATCCATACAGGTGGCCTCGCATTTATTTCAATATTAGGGCGCATAGCCGTTAGAACTATCCAAATTGCAGGTATGAAAAAAATTAAGAGTACTATAATTAATATAATATTAGATAAAGTATATTTTGATTTTACATATTTTTTTCTTTTCATATTTTTTAAGTCTTTCTTGCTTTTAATAAATTTCTAAAAAGATAAAATGTAAATGCAAATGATAGTAAAACTGTAATAAATGACATTGAACATCCTAAAGCAAATTTTTGACTTGTGAAAGCCAGTCTATAAACATAAGTCCATATAAGTTCTGTTCTATGAGCAGGACCTCCACCTGTCATAATACTTACTAAATCATAAGCTTTTGCTATATCAAGTGACCTGACTGCCATAGCAATAAAAATAAAAGGGGTAATAGAAGGAATAGTAATGAAACGGAATTTATGCCACCCTGAAGCTCCATCAACATCAGCAGCTTCGAATATTTCTTGCGGTATTGACAAAATACCTGCTAAAAATATTATTACCATAAAAGGGGTGCTCATCCAGATTTCTGCAACAAGAATTGTAATAAAGCCCAGTGGCTTTTGGACTAACCAAGGAATAATTACTGGATGACCTGTTATTGAAAATAAAATATTGTTTATAAGTCCAACCTGGTCATTAAAAAACCACTTAAATTGAAAACCTACTAAAATAGGAGCAAACATCATAGGCATCATCATTATCGTACGCAAAATATTCTGGCCACGAACTATACGAGACATCATATTAGCAATAACAAGTCCTAAAATAAACTCTACATTAACAGCAACAGCAATATATATAACTGTTTTACCAAATGATTGCCAGAATATGGAGTCTTTAAAAAGAGATATATAATTATTGATACCAATAATATTATAATCAGTAGATTTCAGTAATGTAAAATCTGTAAAACTTAAAAAGAAAGAATATATTATAGGTATTCCTACTACAAACAAGATTATTAAAACCGCGGGTAGAAGTAATACAACAGGTAAATATTTTGACTCGTCCATTACAAATTTATTATTTTTAATATTCTTTTCTGAAACACTATTATAAACCATCTCACTCATTATCTTTCTTATACCTAAATTTATAACTTATAAATTAATTACTATATTAAGTTGAACTATTTAAGAGTTGTGTTTACAACTCATGTTTTAATAGCTCTTTGAAAACTAAATAAAAATATAGATACAAACCGGTAGATAAAACACTACCTCCAAGTGTAAAATATTTGATTACCAACACAAAAAATACACAAGGGGGTAGCGATGACCAAAGATGAATTCATCTCAAGTCACAGGCTAAGTTTACTATCAAGAGCCAAATCTATCAATAACATCTCCAGAGCATGCAGGGATTACGGGGTATCCAGGACCTACTACTACAAGTGGGTGGGAAGGTATATTACCTACGGCATCCAGGGACTGGCCGAAAGGCCCCGACCTAAACCGGTAATGCCCAATAGTACCAGGGCTGATATCGTGGACAAGATACTTACCTTTATAAAGAAATACCCTACATATGGGCCAGCAAGGATTGCTAATCAGCTAGGAGGCATAGTATGTTCTGCTACAGTCTACAATATCTTAAGAAGGCGTGGGCTAGACAGACTCCTTGCCCTGGAAGAGATTCCTTCTGTAGTAAAGATTAGTCCGGTAATGCAAAGAAAGCTAGATGAGGCAAGTCCCTTACTGAGGGTAAAAAGCCACTACATGGGCTATATGCTCTCTGTGGACACCTTCTATGTATGTAGACTCAAAGGTATAGGCAGGATCTATCAGTTTACCGCTATTGATACCTATTCCTCTTTTGGTTTTGCCTATCTTTATACCGACAAGAGTGTAAAGTCTTCAGTAGATTTTATCTCCAATACATTAGGTATCTTAGGCAATATGAGAATCACCGTAGAAAGGATTCTTACAGACAATGGCAAGGCATATACCACCCATTTGGATACAGGTTATCACCACTTTGAAGAGTATCTAAAGTCAAAAAAGGTATTGAGCACAGATATACTAAAGTCAGGCATCCCTGGACCAACGGGTTTGTAGAGAGATTCCAGAGGACCATCCTTGAGGAATTCTACCAGCCCTCTCTACTAAAGAAAACTTATGATACTTTAGAAGATCTTCAATATGATCTGGACCAGTTTCTATATTTTTATAATTTTCAAAGAACGCATCAAGGCTATAGAACAAAAGGTTCTAGACCTTGTGATCTTTTATATAATATAGGTGACTTTTTACCCGTTTCACCTTAAAATAATATTTAATATTTTATGCTTGGAGGAAGTTAAACTGTAAACACCAAGCTTAGATAGTACAATTAAGTTTATTCTAATTAATAATTTGCAAATACTATTATTTTGGTTGGTATTGTTTATTACCAATACCAACCAAAACTTTTTCCTTATTTTAACTTATAATCCTATTAGTAGTAACCTGCTTCAGACATTAATTCATCAACAACAGCAGCAGCTTCATCTAATCCTGCCTTGGGTTCCTTATCTCCCAATATTATTGCTTGTACTATTGGGTACACAATATCGGAGGCAGGAAGCCATTGTGCTACAAGTGGAGGTGTTCTAAAATCCTCAGCAGCCTGTAATTTGGCTAATTCCAGTCTCTTAACTGCAAGAGGATCATCACTTGCTCCAGCTTCTTCAATTATTGTGTCCCATACAGAGTTACGAGTAACCAGGATCCCCATTTGAGCTTCGGTATATTGCTGATCATAATTTGTTAAAAATTTAATTAATGATACAGCTGCAGGGACATTTTCACATGCTTTAGTAATAGAGAATGAATGCTGACCAGCCCATCCACCATGTATTCCTCCATCCCCCATTGGTTGTCTTGTAATATCAAATTTTCCTGCAACCTGACTTGCCTCTGGATCCTGGAAGTAGCTATACCAGCCATACCATTCAGTATACATAGCAATAATTCCAGTTACCCAGTTTTGTGCTACATCTTCCCAAACATAATCTGTCATTCCTGGAGGCATCGCACCAGCGGCGTATAAGTCCCTTAGCATAGTTACAGCTTTTACTCCTGCATCACTATTGAATGCAGGTTTCCAATTTTCATCAAAGAATTGCCCACCTTCACTAGTAAGTATTTCATAGAAACGTCCGGTAAGTGCCTCTTCTTTACCAGCAAATTCAGTTGCATATGAACCTGCAGGCAGTATTTTTTGAAGACCTAATGCAGTTTCTTTAAATTCGTCCCATGTTTCAGGAACTTTCAGATCAGCACCAGTTTCATCTTTAAATTTTGCCTGTATATCAGAATCTTCAAAAATATCTGTACGATAATGCAAACAACTAATATCAAAATGTCTTGGAATAATCCACAGGTGCCCATCTTTTTTACCAGAATCTAAGATCATTGGAATAAAGTCTGAAAGTTCTTCTTCTGTCCAGTAATCTTCCAAAGGTATAATTCCATCAGATTCCATGTACTGGGTAAAGAAACTCGAATGATCCCAGCATACCTCATAATCCACAGTTCCAGCTGCAAAATCAGTTTTTAGCTTCTTATCAATCTGAAATCCATCACCCTTGAATACAATTTCTACTGTTGCACCAGTTTCCTCTTCAAATTTTGGAATTGCTTTATATATCTCCTCATAATTTGCACCACCAATAAAAGCACACTTAATAATTACTCCCTCTAAAGAAACTTCTTCTGCTTCTTCAGAAACTTCTTCTGCTTCTTCAGCTGGAGCTTCTTCAACTACCTCCTCTTCCACTGGTACTGCTTCTTTCTTGCAACCTGTAATTGAAAAAGTTGCTATCATAGATACAACCACTACCACTACTAACAACCACAATAATGACTTTTTCATTTCTTTTTCCCTCCTCATATTATAAAGTATTGATAATTCTCTAATAAATTTCTAATTATCACCTCCCTTATTTTTAATGTTTTTCTATCAACATTTAAATCTTTTTATCTCACTACCTCCTCTCTGTTGATTAGAATATTTTTTTGTTATTTTTAACGATATAACGGGCCGTAATTTTTACATGCCCTAAAGTCAGCTCCCTCTAAATCTTTGGTTCCAAAAGCATTCCAAGCACTAGGTCTGAATATTTTATCTTCAGATACATTATGCATATAAACAGGAATCCTTAGCATTGAGGCTAAAGTTATTAGTTTTGCTCCTATATGACCATAACTTACTGCCCCATGATTTGCACCCCAACTGTTCATAACCGAATAAACATCCTTAAAAGCACCCTTGCCTGTAAGATGTGGTACAAACCATGTAGTTGGCCAGGTTGGGTCGGTTCGTTTATTCAATATATCATTTATATCTTTGGGTATATCCACTATATAACCTTCAGCAATTTGAAGGGCTGGACCTAATCCTTTTATAAGGTTAATTCTTGACATGGTAACAGGCATACCACCTTTAGTTAAAAAATTGGTTGAAGATCCTCCACCGCGAAAATACTCTAAAATTGCCGGTCTGAATAGTGTTGAATCTAAGCATTTTTCTACTTCTTCAGGAGTTATATCCCAGTAAGGTTTAATTGCAGGTTTACCATCAATATTCTGCTCTCCTGTCCAATCAAGACATGCTGAACCCGAGTTAATAAGATGTATAAAACCATTTTCAGATATGCCGCTTAGTTTATGTCCGGTTACTCTTTTTACTGCATCCGGACTCCAATATGTTCTTACATCACAAAATAGTTGAGCTGTATTTGTTAAAAGATTTCCAAAAAGCATTGAGACTGCATTTAAGCTGTCATTTTCTGTGGCAAATATAAATGGTTCCCTAATCCCATCCCAGTCAAAAGAACTGTTAAGAATAGTTTCTGTAAAATCTCCATTAGGAAAATGGTCAGTCCAGTGCCTTTGACCCTGAAAACCTGCTACAATAGCGTTATGGCCTAAAGCTTCTTCTTTAAAACCTAATTTAGCTAATTTTGGATTACCAATCATTAAATCCCTGGCAATTATGGTCATCTTTACAACCATTTCCCAATCTCTATTTTTTTCCTCTCTTGATTTTTGCATATTCTCTGGATTATTATCAGGACCTTCTTTGCAGTATTTTTTAACCCATTTAATTGCTTTTTGGTATTCTTCCTTATCATAAATTTCTTCTTCTATTCTTCTTATAAATTCAGTCATATCCACATATTCAACTCTCATTGCCAGGTAATCTTCAAAAAAATCAGGGTTAACCATTGAACCTGCTATTCCCATTGAAACCCCGCCAATTGACAGATATGATTTTCTCTGCATGGTTGCCACAGCTAAACCTGCTTTTATAAATTGTAATATTTTTTCTTCTACATCTTCGGGAATTTCTGTATCATCTTTATCCTGAACGTCTTTTCCATAAATACCAAATGCAGGAAGACCTTTTTGATTATGTGCAGCAAGAACTGCTGAAAGATAGACAGCTCCAGGTCTTTCAGTTCCATTAAAACCCCATATTGCCTTTTGTCTAATTGGGTGCATATCCATTGTTTCTGAGCCATAACACCATGATGGAGTTACTGTTAGTGTTAAACCTACACCTTCTTTTTCAAATTTTTCATCAGCTTTTACTGATTCAGAAATCCCGCCTATACAGGTACCTGCAATCACACATTCAACTGGCATACCATTTGAATGCTTTATTTTTTTTGTTATAAGACTAGCTGCAGATTTTGCCATCTTAAGTGTTTGTTCTTCAAGAGATTCTCTTACTCCTTTTCTCCTCCCGTCAATAGTAGGTCTAATTCCGACTTTTGGAAGTGCGCCTTTTAGTCTATTTGCGGGTGTAGTTAGATTAATTTCTTGCATTTTTTTATTATTTCCTTATTAAACATTAAAAACGTTTACATTTGTTAACGTTTACATTATATAACAGTAAATTTCTTTGTCAATAACAAAAAATTATTTTTTTTGAATTTTTTTTGTAGAGCTTCTTATTATTAATTCGGTATTTAATGTAATTACAATGGGTTTATTATTCAACCCAATTTGTTCACCATTAATCCTTTTAATTAACATTTCGGCTGAAGTTGAACCTAAACTATAAGCTGGCTGGCTTATAGCAGTAATAGGAGGATCTAAAATCATTGCCCATTCTGAATCATCAAAACCAATTATTCCTATATCTTCAGGAATTTTAAGTCCAAGCTCTTTAATTGTAATTATTGTACCCAATGTCATATCTAAATTTGAAACAAAAATAGCTTCTGGCCTATTTTCCATTTGTAGAATTTCTTTTGTTAGTTCGATTCCGCTTCTTTTTTTAAAGTTTCCAACCTTTATAAGAGTATCATCTATTGGTATTCCTGCTTCATTTAATGCCCTTAGATAACCATTAAGTCTTCCCCTTCCGGTAGTTCTATCAAGATAACCTGTTATTATACCAATTTTTCTGTATCCCTGGTCTATTAAATGTTTTACAGCTTTATATGCACCGGTTTCATTGTCAACTAAGACTGCATCACATTCTACACCATCAATTAATCTATCAAGTAGAACCATTTTTGTATCTGATTCTATAAGCCAGTTTATATAATCTGAATTTTTACCTGTAGGTGTAAGAATTATTCCGTCTACCCTGTTAGATTTTAATACTTTAAGATATTTCAATTCTTTTTGTGGATCATCATCACCATTGCATAAAATCATATTATAGCCATTTTTTTGTGCTACATCCTCAACAGATTTGGCAATAATTGAATAAAACTGAGAAAGGACATTTCCAACAATTATGCCTATAGTATTAGTTCTTTTCTGCCTTAGGCTTCTTGCAACTGCATTTACTTCATAGTTTAAATCAGTTATGACTTTTAATACTTTTTTTCTAGTTTTTTCTTTAATTCCAGGGTAATCTCTTAAGACCCTTGATACAGTTGCAGTAGATACCCCTGCTTTATCAGCAACTGTTTTTATGTCAACTTTCAACTATAAACCTTTACCTCTATCAGTTTTTATAATTATTGTAAAATATTTAAATTTTGTTATCGTTTACTTATTTTATTACATTAAAAGCATAATTGTCAACGTTTACAATAACATTTTTCCATTCAGACACTGGTTCAATAAAAGAAACACTTTCTGGTAAAAAATGATTATGATTTTTGAAATAGGCGCTTTATGTCACCACATATTTTAAGTTAAGCGGCATTTGTCTATAAGAAATTGGAGATGGATATGATAATATAGAATAACTAACCTTATTATTTTATATTTTTTTATTAATAAGGCCAGTGTTTATAGTTTTCTTTAGCTATATTAAAATGTGGGCTGACGTAACAGCAGAATTCTTCAAACCTGACTAATTATTTTCCCAAACTAACCTTTGATCTGAATTTTTCAACCTCCCAGTTTTTAATAAAATCAATTTGCTCTTTATCCATAAACTTATATCCTCCAAAGCTTTCTGTGTACACAGCAATTTTTAAGGCATCAAGAAATAAGAGCATTGTAATATGTGAAGATTCCTCTTTATCGCCCAGTGTAAACACACCTGTCATTTTGACAGCTATTACTTTTGGGTAACACTCATTTCTTTCCCTGTATTGATCTATACTCCGTTCAATGCTGTTTGGATCCTCTACAAATAACATCTCCGGTCCTGCATAAACAATATGATCAGGGGTATAGGAAGAATGAACTTTTTCAAATGAAGTGCTGTCTTTAACGGCAGCACTGATCTCAGTGTTATTTTCAAATGTGATATACACATCTTTAAAGACAGAATAGTTTTTTAAACATCTGCATACCTTTCCCATCTCTGCTTTACTAACCCAGGTTGAAGAAAAATCAGGCTCATGGACAATCTGTTTTTTTAAGGTTCCTATTACAAAATTATGAATGGCTTTAATCTCTCTGGTAGTTTCAGCTCCTACAAACATACCATGATTTTCAAGGAGGATAATATCCGGCAGTGACTTATGCTTTTTTTCATGATCTGCCAGCTGGATTTTAATTAATTTTGCCAGGATATATCCCGGATTTACCGAAGGAACCCACATGCACCGGGTATGAAATAGTTGCTCTGCCATCTGGCGGCCGTTTTTACTGCAGGTTAATCCATTAACCATAGTGGGGTGGGTGTGTACGATATATCTCTGGGGCAACACAGCATGCAGCAGTGATTCAACGCTGGGGCGTTTGGTTTCCCCACTGGCCCGTGAATCCATAAGATCTTGTAAGGCCTGTTTTTCTCTTAAATCAACATCAGCCGGATACTTCTTTTCCCATATCCGGTTTAAAGCGTTCCCGTCCAGTTTTACAAATCCATCTTCCCCAATAGATGCCAGCTTAAAACCGGAAGCTTTAACGTAAATGTAACTTTCATCTTTAAAAGATGTGTTACCACCACCAGCTAGCAAAAAACTTGGGTCTTTTCCATAAAAGCGAGAAATTTTAATCAGTTCTTTTATACTCATATTTCTCCTTATGCAAATTAAAATAAATTATATACCGAATCTGTACCTGCGATTTACCTCACCTGCGCTCTGATTCGTCTTTACAGTATAACCAGCCAGGGGTATGATATTTTCATGAATAGAATCTAATATCCACTCTTTCTGAGGGAAAAAAATATCCTCGAGCTCTGGAGCAGGAGTAATCCAATTTCTGGAACCTATAACCACTGGAGGAGCATCTAGTAAGTCAAAGGCAAGCCTAGTAACATTAGAAGCCACGTTATGCATAAAAGAACCTCTTTCTACGGCTTCCGAACCCAACAGAATCTTACCAGTCTTCTTAACAGATTCTAAAATTATATCATAGTTTAAAGGGACAATACTCCTCAAGTCAATGACTTCAACACTTATCTTGTAGTCTTTTTCCAGGATTTCTGCAGCCTCAAGAGCTGTATAAAGGAATGGGCCGGAGGAAAGGATGGTAATATCCCTGCCCCTTTTCCGTACAGCAGGCTCACCAAAATTTATCTCGTAGTATCCTTCAGGGACTCCACCTTCATTAAAGAGCTCCGGGTAATCATATATTTTCTGGCTTTCAAAAAAAATCACCGGATCACATTCTGCAAGCGCCTTATTCATAAGCCCTTTGGCATCATAGGGAGTTACAGGATAAACAACTTTCAGACCAGGAATATGGTTCACTATAGATGACAAGTCCTGGGAGTGTTGGGCTCCATATTTTGCTCCAATGGAAATTCTAACCACCACCGGCATTTTTAAAATGCCAGCGGACATACTCTGCCATTTTGACAGCTGGTTAAATATCTCATCACCTGCGCGTCCTAAAAAATCACAGTACATAAGTTCGCAAACTACACGGCCTCCTTCCAACCCGTAGCCTACAGCAGCCCCTACAATTCCTGCTTCAGAAATAGGGGTATTAAAAAGGCGGTGATAAGGCAGAGCTTCTGTCATACCACGATATACAGCAAATGCACCTCCCCAATCTCGATTCTCTTCACCAAAAGCAATCATAGTGGGATCAATATAGAAGCGGTGCATCATAGCCTCAAAAACTCCATCCCTAAAATTAAAGGCTTTCATTTTAGGAACCAGATTCCCTCTTTCATCAAATCCCTTCCGCACTTTACTACGGATCTGCACTACTCTCGGGTTTTCCTCCAGTGGATGATTTACTTCCGGAGCCCTTTCGCTGAATCGCTCCACTTTTTTATTGGAAAACATAACTGTACCAATGTACTCAGACTGAGTATCCATACGAGGAGAAATTTCAAGATCAACTGCCAGCTTGAACATTTCAAATACCATATCATCCACAGCTGCTTTTATTTCCTCCAGTTCCTCCTCAGTCAGGATATGGTGAGAAATCATTTTATTCCTGAAAGCTTTAATAGCATCTGCCTTTTCCCATCTTTCAATTTCCTCTTTAGTCCTGTAACTTGAAGCATCTGATGGTGAATGACCGCTGATACGGTAGGTTACAGTATCCAACAGAACAGGTCCCAGACCCTGGTTTAAAATTTCTCTTTTCCTTTTTATAGCATCAATTACAGCCAGGGGATCGTATCCATTGACCCTTTCTGCATGCATCTCGTCAGGATTAATACCAGCTCCCAGTCGGGCTAGTATTTTGAACCCCATAGTCTCACAGCTTGTCTGACCACCCATCCCATAATGATTATTCATGCAGTTAAAAATAAGAGGCAAGCCCCCGCCCAGATTTTTATCCCATAGGGTCCGGTATTGATCCATAGTAGCAAAGCAAATTCCTTCCCACACAGGACCACAGCCAAAAGAACCATCGCCAATATTGATAATCACGATACCGCCAGTACGATTAAGCCGTTTATATAAAGCAGCCCCCGGGCCAATAGAGCCGGAACCACCTACAATCGCATTGTTAGGATAAATACCAAAGGGAGGGAAAAAGACATGCATAGAACCGCCTAACCCTTTATTTAAACCTGTCTTCCGGGCAAAATTTTCTGCATAAGTGCCATAGATTAAAAATTTCTTGGCCAATTCCTTACAACTACCCTGGTGATTTTTTTCCACTACCTCCAGTATTGAACCATCCATATAGCCCTTCATAATATCAATTAGCGCCTCGTCACTTAGTTTCCTGATGGCAGAGAGACCCTTTGCCAGGACTTCGCTGTGGCTCCTATGAGAGCCATAAATATGATCGGATACATCCAGGGTGAATGCCTGTCCTACAGCTGCTGATTCCTGGCCAATCGAGAGATGAGCCGGTCCCTTGTGGTTATATTCAATTCCCCTGTATGCACCCTCCTTTTTTATTTTATCCAGAATTGTTTCAAATTCCCGTAAAACATACATATCATGATAGATAGCTTTAAAATCATCCTTTGAAAAGAGCTTTTTCTCTTCATCTATTGATTTTTTATAGGCATTTATTTTTATAGGTGTAAATTCAATTTTATCTTTCGCAAAAACAACTTCAGGTATTATTTCAATAGACTTTGGCATTGTACTGCTTTACCTCCCTTTATTTTATTTGACAAATTGCCTCTTTTATAGCCTCTGAGACTGTTGGGTGGGGGAAAACTATTTCCTTAATATCCTCTACACTCATTTCCATTTCTATAAAAGCAGATATCCCATATATCATCTCACTGGCCGCCCCTCCAATTATATGGACACCCAAAACTTCATGATACTGGCTCCCTGTAAGCACTTTCACATATCCCTGCTTTTTTTCGTTTTCAGCTACAAAGCGGCCTGATATATTCAGAGGCAATATATTTTTTTTATAATCAATCTCCTCTTGCTGCAGCATCTGTTCTGTCATTCCTGCACCAGCCACCTCGGGATGGGTATAAATAACATTAGGAATTGCCTTATACCGCATCATATCTTTTTTCCCGAACATATTATTTACTGCCACAATTCCTTCCCTGGTAGCTGCATGGGCCAACAGGCATCTGCCTGTAACATCACCGCATGCCCAGACACCAGGGACACTGGTCTTTCCCTGCAGATCTGTTTTTATTCCCTCAGCATCGTAAAGCATTCCAATCTCATCCAATCCAATATTTTCCAGGTTGGGGCACCTGCCAGTGGCATTAAGAATGATCTCACTTTGCACTGTCTCACTCTTTCCATTTTCACCTGTGTAGGAAATTTCCTTTTTGCCAATCTTGCTAACCTGGCTGGAAAGAGTAAAATCGATACCCTTCTTTTCAAGACTTTTAAGTAAATATGAGCTTATATCTGTGTCCATTTGATAAGCAATATGAGGAAGCATTTCGATTACTTCTACCTCTGTTCCCATTTCATTAAAGAAACAGGCAAATTCCAGTCCTATTGCCCCTGCCCCTATAATAGCCAGGGATTTTGGGATCCTGTCCAGTTCTAGAATAGCTGTTGTATCCAACACGTGGGGAGAATCAATACCCTCAATGGGAGGTATAGCCGGTCTTGAGCCAGTGGCAATCAGGATATTTTTTGCCTCATATTTTTTTCCATTGACTGCCACGGTATTTTTCGCTGTAAAGCGCCCTTCGCCCCAAATTGTTTCCACACCGCTACGCTTTAATTTATTTTCAACGCTTTTTGCCAGCAGGGATACAACCTCTCTTTTCCGTTTTTGAATCTGCCCGTAGTCTATTTCCAGTTTCCCAGTCTTTATGCCATAATTTTCTGCCTCTCTGCATAACTGCAATATCTTTGCAGAATGTAGCAAGGTTTTTGTGGGAATGCATCCTGTATTCAGACATACTCCCCCGATATGCTTCTTTTCAATTAAAGCCACCTTTTTCCCCAATTCCCCTGCATGTGCTGCTGCTTCATATCCTCCTGGACCAGCACCCAATACTATCAAATCGTACATAATACCCCCTGTCATTCTTAAATATTTAATCCGGCAATACTTTTAAAGTTTTCGATATTTTCTTTTAAAGCCACCAGAAACCGTGCAGCTAGTGCACCATCGATTACCTGGTGATCTACAGTTAAACAAAGTTTTATATGTTCAATAAATTGCACCCCTTCACCTGTTTTGACAGGTTTTAAATCTATATTGCATATTCCTAAAACAGCCACCTGCGGGGTGTTGAGAATCGGTGTAAAATATTCAATACCCATACCCCCTATATTTGTGGTTGTAAAAGTACCTCCTGTTAAATCGTCAGGAGCTATATTTCCCGACACAGCCTCATTTGACAGCTTTTCAACAGCCAGGGAAAGTTCTTTTAAAGAGAGCTGCTGCGCACTTTTGACAACTGGTACCATCAGTCCCCGGGGTGTATCACATGCAAAGGCTAAATTGATATCCTCATACTGGTACACTTTGCCACCAATAAATTCAGCATTTAATTCAGGGTGAGACATTAATGTGAGGATAACAGCATACATTACCATATCATTAATGGTTACATTAGGTATGGAATGTTCAGCGGGTACACTTTTAATCTTTTTCCGCAGGGATAATATAGCATCAGCCCGGGCAGAGATAGTAATTGTATACTGTGCAGTCTCTATAAGAGAGGAATGCATATGCTTAGCAATAGTAGAACGGATAGTGGATAACTTCTTACCAGGCTGCCTCAAGTCCTCCCTGATAATCATGCCGCCAGTACCACTGTATGTACCCTTGTGTGTCCAGCCTTCATCCAGTAATTTTCCTGCCAGACTTGAGAATCGGGGAGTAGTATGAAAATATTTAATTACATCCCTTTCCAGGATTCTGCCATGCGGACCACTACCGGTAGTCCCATCTAGATTAACACTGTGTGTTTTGGCAAATTTTTTTGCCCTTGGACTGATCCCCCCGGATGTCCAGTCCTCTTCACTAACTGCTGGCTGGTCTACTATAGTTTCTTTTTCAATTGTAGGTATTTCTATTTCTTCTTTATCTTTTTCTTCAGCTGGCTCCTCAGGAAGCTCCTTTTTTGCTTCTTCAGGTTTGGGTCTGTAGGATTCAAATTCTTCACCTTTATCCCCAATCACAGCAATGTTGGCCAGTACAGGAACTATATCCCCCTCATTAAAAAAGATTCCCAGGAGAATACCGTCAGCAGGAGCATCCACTTCAAAAGTAGTTTTATCAGTCTCAATTTCAAGCAGCACGTCACCCTTTTTTATCTTTTCACCCTCTTTCTTTCTCCAGGGACCAATAATACAAGATTCAACTGTATTTCCCAACTTGGGGATTATAACCGGTGTAGCCACTTCATCCTCCTTGATTATATTTTTTCAGCATTTGCCAATAAATATTCCTCTGCTTCTAAAGACCAGAGTCCCCTATTATTTTTTGTGATATGGTATAGCTCCTTAAACAGGGGATTTTTATCCTGCAAATTCTTAAAATCTTCTATTGCTGTTAGATCCAACTTTATATTGGTATAAATTAATTTTTTTCCACCCGGAATTTGAGGAAGGTTTATAATAGTATCTGCAGCTGCGTTTAATCCTCCAATATGAGTTATCATCACAGCTGGTGTCACAAGGTTTTGCCCCATTAAATTTAATGCTATCCTCATATCCTCTGTATTCCCACCAGTAGTGCCAGCAATATGCGTTGAACTGTAATGGACATTATAAAAATTAATTCTTGCAGTAAACTGTGAGCTCCTAGGGCCTGCAAAAAAATTGAGGCAGCCGTGGGGCTTGAGAATAGCATCTCCCAACTCGATAAGGGATTCCACAGGGGCAAAAACAAACACATCATCAAAACCCTTACCCTCTGTGTATTCCAGAAGATGGGCTCCAGTATCAGTAATCTCTAAGGGATTTATATATACCAGCTTTACACCCTTTTGCTCCGCAGTTCGGGGTGGGAAAATGCTTTTTGCCCATTGAAGGCGCTTTTCATCAATATCTGTTACTACAAGAAGCATGGGTTTATTCTCCGAATGGATGGCGTAATCCAAAGCCCCCAGCCCCATAGGTCCTGCACTGGCCATCAAAGCCATGTTACCTTCCTTTTTAATTCCCATATGGTGAACATAAGAACCAGGTGTTGTATGATAGCTGGCATTAAAGGCTCCCACTATACAGGACATGGGTTCAGATAAAGAAGCAGGAAAATAGCCCTCCCCATCATATTTTAACAGGCACTGGCATTCCATTACCTCATTAGGTATGATAATATAGCTGGCATTGCCCCCCATGTACCTGTAAGAATATCCTGGGGCAGCCAGGCTTCCTTTATAGTTCAAAGCCGGTTGTATGGAAAACTTATCCCCAGGGGAAAATTGTTCCTGCCACTTTTTACCCACTTCTATTATATCGCCGCTGAATTCATGGCCAATTATAATGGGATTTTCACTGACGTCCGCAGGCACCCGTTTATGACCGGCTCCCTGTTCTGCCGCTTTATGACTGGACATACAAATACTATTAGAAATGATATGGGCCAATATCTCATCTTCCCTTAAAGGTGGGAGTTCAAATTCTTCCAGTCGTAAATCATATTTACCATATAACCTTACAGCTTTTGTTTTCATACTCTTTCCCTTACTCTATTTTTACCTGCTTTTTTAAATACCTGAATTCGCCCATTTAAATCCGGGTATTTTTTTATCATCTTTTTTGAGAAAAGACCTTCATCTAAATCTTCCTCTACCCTTTTTTCATGACCAATTAGTGCCCATGACGAGTCCACAAGATTATGCAGTTCCTGGTTTTTCAGGATTTCACAGATAAAGGACTGTCTGGGGGAATTTATATCCTCACCACAGATCTGGAAAAAGCCATATTTTTTACATAAGCTCTGGATACGTTTTATCTGGGCCATACTATTTCTGGTAGGCATGTAAGTAACAGCCTTAAAACCCAGCTCTTTAATTACATCAAAGAGTAATTCCAGGTAATCATCTTCAAATTTCTGAGCCTTTTTATCACCAGTTACAGATTCAGTAATATCACCTAAATAGGAATAGGCAGATATAGATCCTGTTTCATCAGACAGTGCCAGAACATCTCTTACATCAGGGCACTCTGTAGTTGCATTAATATAAAACAGTTCCACCAGACTGCTTTTTAAAACATTGAGGATATCATAAGCATAGAAATTGTTTTTTTCATCTTCCAGGTAGGCAAGGTTTTTCTTTGAAATTTCAATTTTTAGCTTATGCTGTAAAAACTCAATCACTTCCCTTCCTTTTGAAAATTTTGCCATAATCCTCTGGGCAAGAGCAAAAAGGATATGTCTTTCTGTTATGGTACCCCCCTGCAGAGCATAGGAAAGGGGCAGTACATCCAGGTCAAAATCCAAAGATAATGAAACAGGTTCCAGTATCTCATTCAAACGCTGTACCATTAACAGGTTTCGTCTATTCCGCTCCTCTCTGTAAGGGGCAAAAAAGGAATTTATCCTGTCAATCTGGTTATCAGAAACTCCATGAATAGCTGTGTAAGCTACAGACTTCTGATCAGGATTATTTATACGTCTGCCTTCAAGAGGAGTTTTTGAAAAATCTGCTCTGCATTCCACCCCTTTAGTGGTAGGAATCCCTGCTATCTCACCTGCCATCACAAATTCCCTGGTCCCACTAATGGTATCATGATCCATGATACCTGCGGTTTGCAGTCCAGAGCGGAAGGCCATCCATATAGACATAGTAGGTGTATAGTACGAAAAGGAGAAGGTTGTATGGATATGGTTATTAATATAATAATCCATCTGCTTTCCGGGTAGCCCTTCAGCCTTTTCCTCTTTCAAAATCGACCTTAAATTATCCAGACGCTTTTCAGGCTCCCTCTCATTTAAGAGCTCCTGATATTTAATAATTTTATTATCTATTTCTACCACCATATTTATTCAACTGTATTGAAGAATTGGTAATTTACCTTACCTTAACATGATCTGGCCACCGGTTACCGGAATAACCTGACCCGTTTCATATTTCTGATCAATGATATAAAAAATAGCTTTAGCTATATCATTTATCTGACATCCCCGTTTCATGGGGACTTTGCTTTCATAGAATTTTCGGACATCCTCTACAGTCCTGGCACCAGGAACCTTATTGGATTTTAAATACTGGATAAAAAGTCCTTTTTTAGGATCAGACCAGAGGGGACCTTCAAAAAAATTCCCAGGGCAGACTGCATTTACCTTAATATTATATTCTATAAGCTCCAAGGCAAAACTCTGGGTGAGGCCTATCCCGCCAAACTTGCTGCCGGCATAGGCAAAATTCTTTTTGCTTCCTTCAAGACCGGACTTGGAGTTTATCTGAATGATATCAGAAAAGTAATCCTGATTAAAACGGTATTGGATTTTCATAGGTTCAGAAGCATACTTAGTGCAGAGAAAGAATGCTGTATAGTTTACTTTAGTGGAGAGCTCAAAACTTTCCAGGTCTATACTTTCCAAACCTCCTGCTTTAAGTATCCCTGCATTATTAATAAAAATATCAATACCCCCATATTCTGCTACAGTTTCCCAAATCATATTCCTCACATAATCCTCATTTGTAACATCCACTTCCAAAGCTAAAAATTTACCCTGACCATATTCTTCATTCAATTTTAAAGTATTTTTCCTTGCCATATTTACATTTAAATCTGCTAAAATAACATTAGCCCCCTCTTTTGCCAGTGATTCTGCAATACCTTTACCAAATCCTTGTGCAGCACCTGTTACAATGGCAATTTTTTCCGATAAGTTCTTTTCTACTCTTTGAGATTCAAGAACCACTTTGCCATAGCTTTGAAAAAGAGTATTTTCTATCTCACTAAAGTTGATTTTGTTGTTAAGGGAACTATATTTCTTAACTTTCACTAGATCTAGAAAAAGAGCCATTCGTTTATCTGCTGCTACTTTTGTTCCTCCCCAAGCAAAAACACCAGTCCTCTGGATAGTGATAATATTTATATCCATCCGTCTATTTAGTTCTTCTTTAATTACCCTGTATTGTTTATCAATATTTTTATATTTAACTATATAAGCCGGGGTGAGTATTTTATTTAGTATCTGATTATTTTTTATTGGCGAAAAGATAGAATAGAATTCTTTTTCATCCTCTACATACTGCGAAACAAGGTCATTAGTTTTAAAAACTACAATCGAAGTTTCATTTTTTCTTAGCAACATCCTTAAAGCTGGAGCTATTCTTATAACATCCTCCCGGGAATAATGAACCGGTTTAAAAGAAATTTTATCATCGATTCTATCCATCACAGTACTCATAGTATTTTTCCTTCAAAAAGACTTAATATATGGGGATTTCTGACATCATCAGTCACAATATTGTCAACAACATCCAAGTCGCAAACCTTAGCTCCTCCGTGTATATGAACCTTTGAAGAATCGAACAGGAGAATTCTTTTATTACTATGCTCAATACCAGCACCAGCAACTGCTGCTGCCTCTTCATCTGATGAGTAAACACCTTTATTTTTAATAATCGAGTCTGCGGAAAAAAAAGCAATATTAAAATGAAACTGTTTTATAATGGATATAGCTTCAGGGCCAACAAGTGTTCGATTCAGCGGATTTATTCTTCCTCCTGTGAGAACCACCTGGATGTTTTTATTTTTCTGTAAATTGAGAAAGGTATCAATTCCCGAAGTTACAACCCGAACATTATCAGGAAAGATTTGCTCAGATAAGAAATAGCTGGTTGAGGAAGCATCCATAAAGATATACATATCTGATTTGATTAATGAAATAACTTTTTTAGCAATTTTCTTTTTTTTATCAGATTGAATAAGCAGTCTTTTATCATGGCCATAATTTGCCAGATCAAAATTCTTAAGTGTGGCCCCACCATGCACCCTATTTAAAAGACTCTTATTTTCAAGTTCAACAAGATCTCTTTGAATTGTAATACGTGAGCAGTCAAGATAATTTTCTAGCTCCATCAGAGTTATTGATGTTTTATCTGTTAAAAGATTGAGTATAGTCCTCTGTCTTTCGATTTTTGATAAATTATTCTGATTATTATTTTCTTCCATTTTGTTACAAATATATCATATATATCATATTATATCAAATAATTATTACATTTTATATCATATTAATTATAAAAAACACTTTTATCAAATAAAGGAGAAAGAAATTTATCTAAACATTGATATACTACATAAAAATCTAATAAATGAGTTGTGACATTTATATAAAAATAATGCTGTATTTAAAGAATTACTTATGGAAAGAACTAAAAATATAAATACCTAGATTTAGATGATTAGTAAAATTATGTTTATTTGTAAAATTATAACAAATATATCAATCAATTTTTTTATTTAGGCTAGCTGTAATACAATACCAGCAGATTAAACCTGTAATCTAACATTATTTATCTTGTATGACTATTTTGTATTTATTCTATAAGTAGACTGTCTATAAAGTTCTATATAAATTTTCACAATATTTTTAAATACTTGCTATATTCTTCATCCCATCTGTCTCTATTTTCAGGTTTATAATTAGATACTATAGAAGAATTTAGAGATATTGCTCTTCCCTCGCCCAGAGTCTTTATCTCACCAGATGCTTTAAGTTGCATAATCAAGTTCCCAACTGATGTTGTTTCAGTTGGACCAGCTATAACTGGAGTTCCTGTAGCATCAGCAGTCCATTGACATAGAAGTTTATTTTGAATTCCTCCACCCATTAGATGAATAATTTCTATTTTTTTACCTGTTAGTTCTTCTAACTTATTAAGATCATGCTTAAACTTCATTGCAATACTCTCATAAATACACCTTGAAATCTCACCTATACCTTCTGGAAGAGCTTGACCTTTATCTTTACAATATTTATTTATTGTTTTAGGCATATCTACTTGAGTTTGTGCAAATATTGGGTCATTGACATTAATAAATGATTTAAATGGCCTAGCAGT
>Ga0209979_1001912_pt1 | contig 21312 bp, 18 predicted proteins | sample AnhtaG_FD_183114 | JGI IMG/M metagenome (GOLD analysis project Ga0209979, IMG submission 183114) | Deep subsurface microbial communities from Anholt, Denmark to uncover new lineages of life (NeLLi) - Anholt_01485 metaG (SPAdes) (version 2) | ecosystem: Environmental > Aquatic > Marine > Oceanic...
AGTCCTTCAGGAAAGAGAAGGTGATACCTTTTTTATTACTATTAAAACTTATCGTTCTCCAGGATTTTGCATACAAGTACTTGCTCCTTTTGAAGAAATAATTCCTCTTGAGGTTTATGGCTTACCACCTGCTGGCACTTACACCGTTGATGTTAACGGAGTACAAGGTACATTTGATTTAGAAGTTGATAATTTTATCTCGATTTGATGCAGGAAGATTTAGGAAGTTTTTAAATCTTTATATAGTAAAAATAATTAAAAGAACGGATTTTTAAAATATAGAGAGGTGAAAATTTATGAAAAAGATATTCTATTTGATTTTAATTTTTATAGTGGCAATTTTCTATTTAGCCCCAATTTCTTTAGCTGATGGTGGTTTATTTACCCAGTTATATAGAGATATATATGAACCAAATCAATTAGCTATGATTGTATTTGATGATATGGTGGAGAAGATAATTTTTCAGATAGATTACGAGGGAGATGCAGAGGATTTCGCTTGGGTTGTTCCGGTGCCCGGTTATCCTAAATTGTTCTCCGTCGAAGATGATATATTTTATGAATTACATAAATTAACTCAACCTCCCCCTCCTTCGAGTTTTGGTTGTGGATGGGGAGCAGTCCCTCCTGAAGCAGGAGATGAGGGAGTACATATCTGGGAAGAGAACCAGGTAGGAATTTATTATACTACCACCTTATCTGCCACTGACCCCAATAGTTTGGTGGAATGGTTAAACGATAATGGTTATGCCTTTCCCATAAAAGGCCAAGAGATATTGGATTATTATGTGCAAAAACAGTGGTTTTTTGTGGCCATGAAAATTCAATCCGATGAAATAGTGAATAATTCCGAGTATTATACCGGTGCAATTCAACCCATAGGGATAATGTTCTTTTCCGATGAAATGGTCTATCCTTTAAAAATTAGTTCTTTAAGTACACCCTCCTGGGGGACTGAAGTATTAATCTATACTTTTTCAGATGAAAGAGTGACCTTTCCAGGAGCAAGAGAAGAATATAATAATATTATTACTCCAGACCAGTTAAAAGAATATCCCATCTTACAGGGTCTAATAGATGAAACCTTTGTTTTAACAAAACTAAGAAAAAATTTTAGTGCTGAAGAAATGGACGAGGATTTAATCTTGGTTCCAATTCCTAAATATATAGCTTTAGGAAACATCATAGATTTAAATTCTCCGGTAGGACAGTTCGTTCTGATTGTAGGAATTTTTGTCTTTTTATTAAAGATAAAGAAGAGTAATGCTTAAAAGGTATTTAAATTAGGAAATTAAAAAGGGCAAACTACCCGAAAGGATAGGACACATAAAAATAAGGCAGGAGGCAAAGAGATGAGAGATTTTTCTATAAAATTAGGTTTTGTTCCTACTCGCAGACTTGTTTTTGACAAAAAAGAAGCACAGAAACATAAAAATCTGATTAGAGATAAACTTCTTTCCTGGAAGATAGATTTGGTGGATATTGATTGGCTTAATGAGGATGGTATGCTTTATGACATAAAGGATGTAGAAAAAGTATATAAATATTTTTTAGAGAAGAATATTGGCGCTTTGTTTCTGCCTCATTGTAATTTTGGCACGGAAAGCGCGGTAGCCAAATTAGGTAAGTTGATGAACAAACCTCTATTATTATGGGGACCTCGTGATGATGCCCCTATAGGTAATGAAATACGAGCTCGAGATACTCAGTGCGGGCTTTTTGCTACCAGTAAAATTTTACGCAGATTCGGAGTTCCTTTTACTTATATCACTAATAGCGGGATAGAGGATAGTGTATTTGAAAAAGGTTTCAGCAATTTTCTTCGGGCTGCCTCTGTGGTTAAAGCTTTTCGGAATATGAGAATTGGAATGATAAGTACACGCCCCGGAGAGTTCTGGTCTGTTATGGCTAATGAAGGGGAATTACTGGAAAAGTTTGGCATTGAAGTAATTCCCGTTGCTCTCACCGAAATGATTGCTTTAGCCAGGGAATATAAAGATAAGAATAGCGAAGCATTAAAAACGTTGATTGAAGATATTAAAGGGAAAAATATAGATTATTCATCAATTGGTGAAGAAAATCTAAAAAAAATAGTTGCTCTAAAATTGGCAATAAAAAAATGGGTAGAAGAAGAAAAACTTTCTGCTGTTGCTATTCAATGTTGGATGGCCTTACCTGATGAATACGGTGTTGCCCCCTGTTTTGCCAACGCTATGTTAACTGATGAAAAGATTCCGGTGGTATGCGAGACAGATATTCACGGAGCGATTACCGCAGTGATGCTTCAAGCAGCAAATATGCATAAAGAGCCTTTATTCTTTGCTGACCTTACTATTAGACATCCTGAAAGAAATAATTCTGAGCTCTTATGGCATTGTGGTAATTTTCCTTATTCACTTAAAGCAAAGGATTCGCCAGCTTCTGTTAGATGGCATGGTGAAGTATTTCCCGGAATTGCTCATTGGAAATTAAAGGGAGGGGAGATTACTGTACTTAGATTTGATGGAGATAATGGCAAATATTCTCTCTTAATGGGGCACGCTCATAGTGTGGAAGGCCCCCAAACAAGCGGAACATATCTATGGGTAGAAGTGAATGATTGGCCTTTATGGGAAGAGAGGTTTATTCGTGGTCCCTACATTCATCATGTTGCCGGTATTTACGGAAAATTTGCTCCGGTACTCTATGAAGCCTGTCGTTATATCCCTGAATTAATACCAGATGCAGTAGAGCCCAGCGAAGAAGAATTAAAAAGATGGTTAAGAGAATAAATATTTTATGATACTTTAATGGGAAGGGCATATCAGGATGAAAAAAAGCAATATAGGAATTATTCAGATTCTTCCCACCAGGGTATTCAGGATTTATAGAGGTGGATATCTTTTAGAAAAATTTAGAGGCATAAAAAATCCTCAAGATTCTGATTATCCTGAAGATTGGATTTTTTCTACAGTAAAGGCAATGCAGCCTTATGGTATATCTGCTGAGAGTATCTCAAAGATTAAAACTATTAAAGGTATAGATAATTTAGAGGTGCTGATAAAACATTTTCCGGAAGATATCTTGGGCAAGAACCATATAAAGAAATTTGGAAATTCTTTAAATCTTTTAGTAAAACTTCTGGATTCCTCCATTCGACTTCCCCTGCAAACTCATCCCAGCAAAATATTTTCCCGAAAATATTTAAATTCTGATTTCGGAAAAGCAGAAGCCTGGTATATCCTTGCCACCAGAAAGATTGGCAAGGAGAATCCCTACGTGCTTATAGGATTTAAACCCGGCATAACTAAGGATATTATGCAGAAAATGGTAAAGGAGCAGGATATTGAGGGAATGATTTCCTTTATGCATAAAGTAGAGGTAAAGCCAGGAGATGCCATATTTGTAGCACCGGGTATTCCCCATGCTATCGGAGAAGGAATCTTTATGATTGAAACTCAAGAACCTACGGATTTTTCCATTTTGGTGGAAAAGAACATAGGTAGACATATTTTAAAAGAAAAAGATTGTCATATAGGTCTTGGTTGGGATAAAGCATTAGATATATTTGATTATCAAGGACATTCTCTCCCCGAAGTCAATGAGAAATATCGAATGAAAAAAGAGACACTGTCTTCTAATAGAGGCGGAAAACTTTTCAGATTGAATGGCGGGGAGTATATGAAATCATGTTTTGAAATGATGTTAATGGAAGAGGTAAAAGATATAGAAATATCGTTTGAAGGAAGATTTGCCTCCATAGTAATTACCAGAGGAGAAGGTATAATTTCTACAAATGTTAGAGACTTTGAAGCAAAAGAGGGAGAGACTTATATAATCCCTGCTTCAATAGGTGTGCATAGATATTTAGCAACTAAAAGAAACTTAGATATAGTTATTTCGCTTCCCCCTATTACCCGATAGGGATAAGGATTATTTGTAGTATTTTATATTTTTTTTAAATAAAATAACTTAATTATTTTGTTACTTAACTTTACAATATGTTCTTAAAATTATCTTTAAAATACTTTGACATTCTTTAAATCAAAGCAGTATAATTAAAACACCAGCTTTTAATTTTAAAATAGCTGAACTTAGATATTTTAATGGAAAAGGAGGGATGCGTATTTAATAAAAATATAAAAGTGTGTTTTGATATAGAATAAATATTTTAATTAAAAGGAGGTATTAAGATATGTTTCGTAAAATTTTTGTAATTACGGTCTTAGTTTTTATGGTAAGTGTATTTTTTGCTATTCCCACCTTTGCTAATGATCTTAAGGGTGTTCTGGAGATTAACAGCTGGTGGACAGCAGGTGGTGAGGCAGAAGGATTGAATGCTTTATTTGAAATCTATAGCGCTAAATATCCCGATGTAGAGGTTATTAATGCTACAGTAGCCGGTGGAGCAGGAACACATGCAAAAGCTGTTTTCAAAACCCGGATGCTTGGTGGAGATCCTCCCGATACTTTTCAAGTTCATGCCGGACATGAATTAATCGATACCTGGGTAGTACCAGGATATATGCAGCCATTAACAGATCTCTATAAATCCGAAGGTTGGACTGAATCTATGCCTCAAGGTGTTTTGGATATTGTATCTTACCAAGGAGACTATTGGTCTGTTCCGGTAAATATCCATCGTTCTAATGTACTATGGTTCAATAAGAGCATATTTGATATGTACAAGATTACTCCTCCCCGTACCTTTAGTCAATTCTTTGATGTATGTGAAGAGCTAAAATCAAAAGGTGTGGCCCCCTTTGTTATGGGTACAAAAGATGGTTGGGAAGCAGGTCATGTATTCGAATCTATCCTGTTAGGAAAACTTGGAGCAAATGATTATAATGGCTTGTGGACCGGAGAAGTGAAGTGGTCAGATTCCAGAGTTACTGATGCATTAGAAACATTTGTTAAAATGGTTTCTTATTTAAATACTGACCATTCTGCTCTTACCTGGGATGAGGCCGGACAGTATCTACTTAAAGAGAAAGGTGCAATGATGATTATGGGAGACTGGACCAATGGTTGGTTTATGTCAGTTGGGTTTGAAGATTATGGCTGGGCTCCTCCTCCAAATAATGAAGGTATCTTTTTAGCTCTGTCTGATAGTTTTGCCTTACCTGAGGGCTGTAAAAATCAAGAAAATGTTATAGCCTGGCTCAAAGTTCTTGGTTCCAAAGAAGGGCAATACAGTTTTAATAAAGCCAAAGGTTCAATCCCGGCAAGAACAGATATAGATATTAGTGATTACAATGATTATCTGAAATCGGCTGCGAGAGATTGGCAAAATGATGCTATTTCTCCCAGTGTAATGCATGGTGCAGCAGCCAGTGAAGGTTGGACCACAGAATATAAAGATATTATAGGTCTATTTGTATCAAGACCGGATGTTTCCTATGCACAAAAAGCACTTGTAATAGCTGCTGAAGATTATCTTAAGAAATAGATGAAGACAAGTCTTTCAGGAGCATTTTTAGTGCTCCTGAAAGACTGAATTAATTAGAGGAGAAATAGCCTATGCAAATAAAAGGAGATAAGTGGACACCCATCTTATTTATTACCCCTTCCATAGTGGCTGTGGGTATTTTTATTTATGGTTTTATCGGTTGGACTGGCTTTATATCTTTTACTAAATGGAATGATGTTCTTCCCGACTATACACTGGTAGGATTTGAAAATTATCGAAAGTTATTTGCCAATATGCGCTTTCAGATAGACCTTAATAACACCCTCGTCTTTACAGTTATTTTTGTTATTTCTTGTTTGTTAATTGGTTTATTATTGGCCGTGCTAATTGACCAGCGTATTAAGGGTGAGGGTATATTTCGTAATCTATTCTTGTTACCTATGGCAGTTTCATTTATAGTTAGTGGAGTTATCTGGCACTGGCTTTTTAATCCGGGCAGTATTCAAATGGGTAATATCGGAGTTAATCAATTATTTGAAAAGGTAGGACTGAATTTTCTTATCTGTGGCTGGTATACTGACCCCGATATAGGGATTAAAGCTGTAGCCATTGCTGCTACCTGGCAGTTTTCTGGCTACACCATGGCTTTATATCTTGCCGGATTAAGAGGTATACCTTTAGAATTACGAGAAGCAGCAGCAATAGATGGTGCTGACCAATTTCAGATATTTTATCATATTATTCTTCCTTTTCTTAGGCCTATTACTTTTGGAGCTATTATTATCCTTGGGCATATTTCCCTTAAGATATTTGATTTAATAGTAGCTATGACTGGAAGTGGTCCTGCTTTTTCCTGTGATGTCCCGGCTTTTTTTATGTATGATACTACTTTTAGAGGGAACCATTTTGCTCAAGGCGCAAGCATTGCTATTGTATTGTTATTATTAGTATCTTTATTGATTATTCCTTATCTTGTATCTACATTCCGTAAAGAGGCATAGAGATGAAAATATCTATAACTCGTCTTATAATTTATATTATATTGGCTATATTTACTATTTTTTATATTATTCCTATGTATATTATGGTTGTAACCGGGATGAAAAGTTTTGCCGAAGTTAGTCTTGATACTATGTGGAACCTGCCTCGCACTTTTAATTTTAATAGTTTTAGCCTTGCCTGGTTGGGGAGTGTAAAAGGCGGATTCCGCGGTCTTTCGGGAAGTTTTTTAAATAGTGTATTGTTGGTGATACCGGCTACTATAATTTCAGCTCTGTTTGGTTCGTTAAATGGTTATGTTTTAGCCAAATGGCGATTCTATGGTTCGGATTTAATCTTTACCATGATTTTGTTCGGGATGTTTATTCCCTATCAAAGTATTATTATTCCCTTAGTGCTTACTCTGCAGAAATTACATGTTTACGGGACAATTCCCGGATTGATTTTAGTCCATGTTATCTACGGGGTACCCATAAGCACCTTAATCTTCCGTAATTATTATATAACGGTTCCCACAGAAATGGTAGAAGCCTCCAAGATAGATGGGGCAAATTTTTTAGGCATATACAGATGGGTAATTTTTCCTTTATCTACACCTGGTTTTGCCGTTGCCATGATCTGGCAATTTACTTCTATCTGGAATGATTTTCTTTTCGGATTGATTGTAACGCCTAATCCAGCATCTCAACCTATTACAGTAGCACTAAATAATTTAGCAGGAAGCTATATCGTCCAGTGGAATGTTCAAATAGCCGGTGCTCTTATTACCGCTTTACCCCCAATATTGGTTTATGTATTCTTGGGAAGGTTTTTCTTGAAAGGTTTAATGCAAGGTTCCTTAAAGGGTTAAACTATATAAGTGGGCAAGAGTAATGTAAAAGTTTTTGAATATCTCCTTTATGCTTCATAAAATCTTTAAAGCCACAGTTTTAGAAGGCAGTGGTTTAATTAAAATAGATAAAAATATAATGTATAATAGTGAATTAATAGAATTAAAGCTTAGTATGCGAAAGGGATAAAGATGGATTATCTGTTGGGTATAGATATTGGTACTTCCGGGACCAAGGGGGTGCTTATAGATAGAGAAGGTAAGATTTCTGCCCGGGCAGGGAGAGAATATTCTATAGATATACCTCAGCCGGGTTGGGCAGAACAAGACCCTAAAATGTGGTGGGAAGCAACTATCCAGGTAATAAGGGAAGTAATAAAAAAATCAGAGGTTAACCTCCAACAGATTAGGGGGATAGGGTTATCGGGGCAGATGCATGGTACCGTCTTTTTAGATAAGAATTTACAACCCTTTCGTCCGGCTATCATCTGGGCAGACCAGAGGAGCAGCTCTCAGTGTAAATTTATTTATCAGAAAATTGGCAAAGAACGACTGGCTGAGCTGATCGGGAACCCGGTAGCTACCGGTTTTATGTGCAGTACTCTTTTGTGGATGAAAGAGAATCAGCCAGAAGAAACCTAACTACCGATTAGGTGTATTGGTAATCTCTCTCTTTAGAAAGAAAAAACTAGAGTTTTTCTTTCGGATACGCAATAATATTGTAAATGATGCAGTATCTAAATTACCTTTAACTGGGATTATATCACCGCCTAATATCAGAGAAACAAATATAGTTTTTCCCCCAATATAATTTGTCAAAGAAGAATTATACCCTAAAACAAAACAATAATGGCGATTTTGAATATGGTTCAGCAACGATTACCGAATGTATTGTTAAGTAATTATCTATCAAACTACGAATTGCTAAAAATATCCATGGTAGGGCAAGTCTTTCTTTAAGATTTTTTCCTTTAAAAAATTTAATAAAAATTATTTTTTGTAAAATAAAATGTAAAAGCAAACTGACTATATAATGCTACGTGAATGAAATCCCGATATACATATTAATACTTTATCTATATTCTAACTAAGGAAAAATTTTATTAAAACGGGGGCAAAGTACTACGGATAGACTATTAGTATTTTAATTTTAAAAAAGAACTAAAAAAGTAAATAGCAACCAAAGTCGTATACGCTGCCGTATTTTTTGATAATATTTTTAAAAAATTGTATCACCTAATTATGTCAATATTAAAGCGATTCATATATTAAATACTAATGTTTTTATTTTAAATTTGTTAAGAAAAGTTATATTAAAATTGTAGTATTTCAACAAGATTAAGTAATATTGTTAAAATTTATTAATAATATTATTAAAAAATTTTAAATAAAGTTTGAATATTTAAAATAAGTGTAGTATAATATAAATTACAAATAACATATTGTTAATTTAAGGAAAAAATCTTATGGAAAAAAGAAAAATTAATCCAATTTTATTAAACCTTGCTCCTGTAGTAAGAGGAATTGCCAAAACATTTGGCAAAGATTGTGAAGTTCTTTTACATGATACTACTAATTTGGAAAGTTCAATTGTTATAGTAGAAAATGGCCATGTAACTGGAAGGAAAATTGGAAGCCCAATGACTGATTTAGGTTTATATTTTTTACAATCAGATCTCTTTAAAGATACAGATTTTATTGCTAATTATCAAACTGAAAGCAAAAATGGGGAAAAATTAAAATCAACTACTATTTTTATCAGAGACGATAAAAAGAAAATAATTGGATTTTTATGTATTAATTATGCTTTAAACAATTTATTAGAGCTTAGGAAAAAGATAGATGATTTTTACGTGGTTAATAATATGGTTAATAATAAAGATGTAGATAAAAGTATTTTTAATAATGAAGAGAAAGAGGAAATTTTTGCAGAAAATTTAGATGATCTTTTAGAGAGGGTATTTATAAAAGCACAACAAAAAATTGGCAAACCAATAGAAAAGATGCAGAAGGATGATAAATTGGAAATAGTAAGATATTTACAAAAAAAGGGAATATTTTTAGTTAAGGGAAATATTGAAAAAATTGCAAAGAGATTAAGTGTTTCCCGTTATACTGTATATAATTATTTATCTGAAATAAAACCAGAAAAGAATAATAAGTTAATCTAATATTCTTAATTAATTTTATATGAAATGAAAAAGAAAAAAGGAAGGAGATGAAAAAAATTAAAAAAGAAATTGTTAAAACAAAAAAGGCACCTTTGGCAATTGGTCCATATTCGCAAGCAGTAAAAGTTGGAAATTTATTGTTTATTTCCGGTCAACTTTCTATAAGGCCAGAGACAAATGAATTTATGGATGGTAATGTAGAAGTTCAAACAGAACAAGTTTTAAATAACATTAAGGCAATTTTAGAAGCAGGGGATAGTTCACTAAAAGATGTAATAAAAACTAATATATACCTTCAAAATATGGAAAATTTTACTTTAGTAAATAAAGTGTATAATAGATATTTTAAAGACAGCTTACCTGCGCGAGCTTGTGTGGAGGTATCGAAACTCCCCAATAATGCAAAAATAGAAATTGAGGCCATTGCAATGATAAATCTATGAGAATAGAGGAAATGGAAATAATAAAAAAGCAAAACCCTTTTAAGATAAAAAAAAGAAAGTATTATTAGTAGTTTACATGTACTTGTCCGTACCTGAGGTGAGATAATGAGAGCAAAAAATTAAATCAAAGGAGGTGAAATAATTAACTAATTAGCAAGGTTTGAGAGTTTTTCTGTTTCGAAATTTTTTGATTAAAAGGAGATAATATAATGAAAAAATTAATGATCGTATTGGTAAGTATCTTTTTGCTCGTTAGTGTGGCAAGTTTTTCAGCGTCAGCGAAAGTAACACTTAACTTTATCGAGGTTTTAACAAGTCCAGAGAGAACGGACTTGTTAAAGGAGATTATCTCAGATTTTGAAGCACTTCATCCTGACATACATATAAATTTAATTTCCCCACCTTATGAGCAGGCAGATCAAAAGGTTACTTTGATGTTGAACACAAATCAGCCTTTGGATATTGTTGAGGTTAGAGATTACACAGTTAAGCAATTTGTAAACAACAAAAAACTTCTTAACCTCGAAAGTTATTTAGGGTCCTGGCCAGATTCAAAGACTCTTCTTCCAATTACTTGGCAGTCAGCAAGAACTGTCGATAATATAGCATATATAGTGCCTCAGGAGTTCTATATCAAAGCATTATTTTATAGAACAGATGTCTTAAAGGAATTAGGAATAAATTATGTACCTGAAACTATGTCCGAGCTTTTTGAGATGTGTAAAGAGATTACGGATCCTTCAAAAAATCAGTATGGATTTTCTTTCAGGGGAAAAGCATGGGAACTCAAATTTTCTGATCTAATTAGCGGCTCTTTTCTAGATGACCTTGACACAAACAATATATACTTGAAAACTGATGGTAAAGTGTATTTTAATGACCCACGTGCTGTGGAAGGGCTCAAACTTTATATCCGTTTCTTTGAAGAGACAACACCAAAAGATGCCATCAACTGGGGATTTAACGAGCAGGTTAATGCTTTCGTATCAGGCACAGCACCTTTACTTATACAAGATCCTGATACTGTTGGGCTTGTCGATAAGATGCTTGGGAGAGATAAATACATGGTTGCCCCGATACCCGTAGGTCCGTCTGGAAAAGCATATCTTGATTATGGTTTTGCTGGTTTGGGTATTCCAAGTTATTCCAAATACAAAGAAGAAGCTTGGAAATTTATAGAATACATTTCGAGTCCAGAAGTCAATTCTTATTTCTGTAAAAATTATGGACCTCTTCCAATCCATTCTGTAACTTATAAAGCTGATCCTTACTTTAATACAGGAGTTTACCTTGCTTGGGCATATATGATGGAACATCCAGAAAAGTATGTTTTCGCAAAGTATCCAATTGATTCTTCGAAATGGCCGGGATGGCCACAAATACACGAAGCGGATATGCAGTCCTTATTATTGGGAAAGGTGACTATAGAAGAAGTCGTGAATAAATGGACTGAGTATTGGCAATAATTTCGCTGAGTTTCGTTGATAAAATTAAGGTTGGGGGTAATGACATCCCCAACCTTAATTTATGAGATTAGTATAATAGATGAGCATAATACATAATATATGAAAAATAAAAATTCTAAAATTTTTTTGATATTTTTAATCCCAACTTTTATTTCAATAATCTTATTGACATATATTCCTGTTTTAAGGGGACTTATTATTGCTTTTCAAAATTACAATCTTTTTGATCTATCCAACATTCATTTCATAGGTTTTAAAAATTTTCAAGCAGTTCTTAATGATACCAATTTTAGCTTTTTACGTATATTGTTAAATACATTTTTGTGGGTTACAGTTTCCTTATTTTTTCAATTTGTTTTAGGTTTTGGGCTTGCTTTACTTATGCAAAAACCGTTTAAAGGCAGAGGATTATATTCAGGATTGGTATTTTATCCTTGGGCTTTATCTGGTTTTGCAATAGGACTTATTTGGGCCTGGATGTTTAACGGACAGTTTGGAATAATAAATGATCTATTACAAAAAATTGGTTTGATACACCAAAATATAGGATTTCTGTCGGATCCCAAATACGCCTTAATATCGGTGATAATTGCGAATATATGGTATGGAATTCCTTTTTTTGGCATAATGTTGCTTGCCGCTTTACAGTCTGTACCTTTAGAACTTTATGAAGCAGCGGAAATAGATGGTGCGGGACACTTTAAAAAACTCTTCCACATAACAATACCATATATAAAACCGACTATAATAAGTACCACCCTTTTACGTGCAATCTGGATAATGAATTTTCCAGAAATAATCTATGGAATGACATCTGGTGGCCCTGCTAACAGTACAAATATCCTTGCAACTCAAATGATAAACAAGATATATAATTTCTATGATTATGGACAAGGTTCCGCCATCGGACTTATGATCATGGGTATCATGATCATTTATGCGATAATATACCTTAAGGTTACTTACCTAAAGGAATTCGAATTATGAACATAATAAAAAAGTTTATAAGATTTACTGCTTTGATGATATGCCTCATATTCGCTCTTATCCCACTTTATTGGATAATAATAACTTCCTTGAAAGGTCCAAAAGAAATTTATACTTTTCCTATAAAATATTTGCCAGAAATTATAAGTTTCGAAAGTTACAGGCAATTATTTGCATTTACTAACTTTGCGATTTATTTTAGGAATAGTTTAGTGATAGCTTTAATTGCTTCTTTTGGTGCTTTGTTCATAACATTGTTCAGTGGTTATGCATTATCGCGATATGGTTCTAGTTTTAAAAAATATATCTTATTTAGTTTGTTCTTTACGCAGATGATTCCAATGTTCCTGATTATGGTTCCACTATACAAGATATTTTCACAAGTAGGAATGATAGATAAGTTAATAACACTTATAATACTCTATACAAATATGATGATCCCATTTAGTGCAATAATGGCGAAAGCTTTTTTTGATAGGATACCTGTTAGTCTTGAAGAGGCAGCACAAGTAGATGGATGTAGCAAGCAACAAGCATTATTTAAGATAGTTGTACCTTTAACGTTGCCGGGACTCGCTGCGATCTTTAGCTTTTCCTTTATCAATACTTGGAATGAATTATTCCTTGCTGTTATGTTTCTAAATTCTGATGTTAACTTAACGATACCCGTAGCATTAAATTCTTTTATTTCGAAAGCCGGGATAGGTTGGGATATAATGAGTGCTGGGTTAGTCATAGCCCTGTTGCCAACAATGATTGTTTTTGCTTTTACTCAGCGTTATATAGTGGCTGGGCTTACAAGAGGTGCAATCAAAGGATAAATGTATTTAGGAGGAATAAAAATATTATGAATAAGAAGGAAATAACTAATATATTACATCATTATAAAGAAGAAAATATGCCTTTTGGTGCAGTGAGTCCTCCGATATTTCAGACGTCCATATTTTCTTTTAAATCATTTGATGATTTTTCTAAAGCATTGAATGATGAAACTAATAACTATTTATACACAAGGGGTAATAATCCTACTATAAACATTCTTGAAGAAAAAATTGCTGCCCTTGAAAATGGGGAAAAAGCAAAGTTATTTGCATCGGGAGTAGCAGCCATTGCTTCATCTATCATGGCATTCGTGAAATCCGGTGACCATATAATATCAGTAAAAGATTGTTATAGTTGGACTTGGAAACTTTTTGAAGAATATCTTTCGCGTTTTAGGATTGAGCATACATTTGTAGAAGGTACTGACATTGGAAAGATAAAAGATGTGATAAAGCCAAAAACGAAGATTATATATCTTGAAAGCCCAACAACTTTTACCTTCAAATTACAAGATCTAAAACAAATAGCTATTATAGCAAAAGAGCAAGGAATAAGAACTATTATAGATAATAGCTGGGCAACCCCTTATTTTCAACAACCTATAAATATGGGAATTGATTTAGTAGTCCACTCAGCCTCTAAATATCTCGGGGGGCACAGCGATTTAGTGGCAGGCGTAGTGATAGGAAAGAAAGAAGATATCGAACACATATTTAAGACCGAGTTTCTTAACATTGGGGCAGTACCCGATCCATTCAGCGGATGGTTGATACTAAGGGGATTACGCACTTTACATATAAGAATGCAAAGGCATTTCGAAAGTACTATGAAAATAGCAAAATATTTATCATTACACTCAAAGATAGAAAAAGTAATATATCCATTTTTAAGATCGCATCCTCAGTTCGAATTAGCAAAAAGACAAATGAGTGGTGGTTCTGGATTGTTTTCTATCAAACTTATAACGGGAGATGTTAATAGGATAAGAGAGTTCGTAGATAAACTACACTTTTTTAAAAAAGCAGTAAGTTGGGGAGGATATGAAAGTTTGATATTTCCTTATGCAGTATCACATCCAGATGCGCCAGACAATTTAAAATCCCTTGTAAGGATACATATAGGCCTTGAAGATTCTGACTTATTAATAGAAGATTTAGAAAATGCATTGAAATATTTATAAGAATTTATATAATATAATTTGTCTTTTTACAAATATAAACAATTATTGGAATTTTCATAACTCTAAAAGAGTGAATATATTTCTATATAAAAATAATAATAAATTAAATTTAAAATTGAGATTTTGTTTTAGGTAAAAATTAAAAAGCAATCAATCTATCATAGATTAATTGCTTTTTAATTAGTTAACAGCAATTATTACATATAAATAATAAAAATAAAATAAATTTTTATTCATGAAAGGGATAAAGATGGATTATCTATTAGGCATAGATATTGGTACTTCCGGGACTAAAGGAGTGCTTATGGATAGAGAGGGCAAAATTTATGCCCGGGCAGGGAGAGAATATTCTATAGATATGCCTCAGCCTGGTTGGGCAGAACAGGACCCTGAAATGTGGTGGGAAGCAACTATCCAGGTAATAAGGGAAGTAATAAAAAAATCAGAGGTTAACCCCCAACAGATTAGGGGAATAGGATTATCGGGGCAGATGCATGGCACCGTCTTTTTGGATAAGAATTTACAACCCTTTCGTCCGGCTATCATCTGGGCCGACCAGAGAAGCAGCTCTCAATGTAGATTTATTTATCAGAAAATTGGCAAAGAGCGATTGGCTGAGCTGACCGGGAACCCGGTAGCTACCGGTTTTATGTGCAGCACTCTTTTGTGGATGAAAGAGAATCAGCCAGAAGAATTTAATCAAATATATAAAGTAATTTTAGCCAAAGATTATATCCGTTATAGATTAACCGGAAATTTGGGAGTAGAGGTTACCGATGCCTCCAGCACTCTGTTGTTGGATATAAAAAGAAGATGCTGGTCAGAAGAGTTATTGGATATTCTTGGTCTTCCGCTAAAAATTCTTCCGGAAGAAGTTCATGAATCTCAGGAGGTGGCTGGTTATCTGCATGTAGAGGCAGCAAGAGATACCGGATTATTAGAAGGAATCCCGGTAGTTTATGGTGGAGGAGATCAATCAATGCAGGCAGTCGGTAATAGCGTAATTAGACCGGGAATTCTCTCTTCTACTATCGGGACAGGCGGTCAATTATTTATCACCGTGGATAAATTCACCTATGATCCTAAGTTAAGAATTCATACTTTTTGTCATGCTATACCTAATAACTATCACTTGCAAGGGGCGATTCTTTCCGCAGGATTATCTTTAAAATGGTTGAGGGAGAATATACTACTTACTCCTGATTCTTATCATATATTTGATGAGGAAGTGAAAAAAATTAGAGCAGGGAGTGAAGGCATAATTTTTCTTCCTTATCTTTTGGGAGAGAGGTCTCCTTATATGAACCCTCAAGCCAAAGGAGTATTTTTTGGGCTCAGTCTAAAACATCACCGAGCCCATCTGATTAAAGCAGTTATGGAAGGAGTAGTTTTTGCCCTAAGGGATTGCCTGGAGGTCTTTGAAGAATTAGGGATTAAGATTGAGCAGGTAATTGCTTCCGGAGGAGGGGCAAAAAGTGGAGTCTGGAGACAGATGCAGGCCGATATTTTTAATAAAGAGATATCTATGACTCAATCTATCGAACAAGCGGCAATGGGAGCTGCCATATTATCCGGGGTAGGAGTAGGAATATATAAAGACACAGAAGAAGGGTGTAAAAAAGTTGTGAAATTAAAAGAAGAAAAAATAAAACCAATTCCTGAGAATGTCGATATTTATAATAAACAATTCGTAATTTATAAATCTTTATACCAAGATTTAAAAGGAGATTTTAAGAGATTAGAAGGGAAGATGGTATAGAATGGTATTAGAAGAAATTTTAGATGTTGAAAAATTAAAAAAATATTTAGATTTAATCATAGAGAAGAATGCGGAAAAGCATAACCTTATCGGCTGGGTATTAGCCAAAGATATTCAACGAAGGAAATTATTAGAAATTGGGGATAAGTATTCTCCAGCTATGACTCAAGCCATCTTACTTGAATCAGTCTGTGAACAGCTACCAATTTTTATTGAACCAGGGCAGATTTTTACCGGAACGGAAGAGGATGCTTTTTCGGCAAGTTATGCCTTGATTAACCCTGCTTTTGGTATAGAGAGTTTTGAGGGATATAATGATGAAATGGCCTTCTATGATGATGTAAAACCAAATGATAAGATTGCTGATATTGAAATAACAAAGCAAATGATTGAGGATAACCGAAAATTCTGGAGCAGACATCCCTCTGTAGTAAAGATAAGAGATATATATAAAAAAAGTGGAAACCAGACTAAAGAAGCAGTATATTTTGTAGAAAGGGTTACCGGTCATACTATACCTGGTTTTGAAGAGGTTCTGGAAGAAGGATTAGAATACAAAATTACAGAATTAAAACAACAAAAAAAGAAATTTCCGGCTAAGAGCGATTATTTTAATAGTATGATAAAGACTTTACAGGCGGCTATAACTTTAGCTGACCGCTATGGTAAATTGGCCGGGCAGAAATATGAACAGGAAGACAATCCGACAAGAAAGAAAGAATTACAATTAATAGAAAAGACCTGTTATAAAGTCCCTCGTCAAGGTGCAGAAAATTTATATGAAGCCTTACAATCTTATATTCTGCTCTGGCAGGTGATGAATCTGGAACAGCTTCCCAATCCCTATGCCTTTTCCGTAGGGAATCTGGATAGGATAATGCAGCCCTATTATAAGAGAAACAAGATTTCTAAAAAATTAGCTGTACAATTGGTACGCCATTTTTTGGTCTTTTTTGAAGTGGGAGATAGAGACTGGGCTATTTCTCAGAATATTATGGTAGGCGGCTCAGATGTTAAAGGCAATGATTTATCCAGTGATATGACCTATATTATATTAGAAGCTTATCACCAATCCAATCGACCGCAGCCGAATTTTTCAGTAAAAATACACCCCCATACACCGTTTGAATTTTATCGGGCGATATCAAAATTTATGTTTAATTTTGGACATAGTTCTCCTTCTTTTTTTAATGATGTAGTGGTGTTTTCTGCATTAAAGAAGAAAGGTATAGCTGAAGAAGATTTAAAAGAATACGCCATTGCCGGCTGTCAGGAACCATTAATTAAAGGCAAAGAAAATGGGAACACTACTAATAGCTGGTTGAATCTGGCTAAAGTTTTAGAAATTTCTTTAAATAACGGGTATTCATTAATTACCGGGGAAAAGTTGGGTCCTTCTTATGAAAAATTGGGCCTGGAAGAAAATCCTTTTAGCTCTTTTGCAGAAACTAAAAAAGTTTATTATCGTTATCTGGATTATTTTATTAAGAAGATGATACAGGCAGCCAATAACTGTACTGAGGCCCTTTCTTTGTTGCCAGTCCCTTTCGCTTCTTTTTTTATGGGAGGAGGAGAGACTGGAATCGATATGAGGGATTGTAATAGCGGTCTGGGGACAAAATATAATGCGTCCGGCTGCTTGATTCATGGTTTAGGGATTACTGCTGATTCCTTGACAGTCATCAAATACCTCTTTGATTCTGATTCTAAAGTAAAATTTTCTTTTAATGATTTAACCACTGCCCTGAAGAGAAATTTTGAAGGATTTGAGGAATTACGAAATATTATCCAAAAAATTCCCAAATTTGGGAATAATATTCCCTATGCTGATAAAGAAGCAGTAGAATTAGCGAAGATAGTTAGTGAAAAAATTAATCGACAAAAAAATCCTTTCGGTAAGAATTTTGCTGCTGACTGGAGTAGTCCCAGCACTAATTTGCTTTACGGATACTGGACAGGAGCTACATCTGATGGAAGAAAAGCGCGGGAAGATTTAAGCTTTGGTCTTGATCCTTCTCCGGGGATGGCTACAAGCGGTCTTTTAACCAGAATTCTTTCTCAATCAAAATTAGATTATGAAATTGTAACCGGTGGTTCAGCAGTAGCAATGAGTATTAATCCACAAGGTATCAAAGGGCTGAATTTAAAAGAGAAGGCGCAGTATTTAAAAGATATTATTTCCGCGATATTTGGCTATAGTCCTGCGGTAGAAGGAAAAGGTTTGGGATATGTTTATTTTAATGTTTTTTCTTTTGAACAATTATTAGATGTAGCTGAACACCCTGAGAGATATCCTTATCCGGTTATAGTAAGAATTCATGGTCAATATGGTGATGCCCGAAAACTATCTCCTGATATTTTGAAAAAGGATATTATCCCCCGCTTAGATCCGGGGTCAGTCTCTTTTTAAGAAATATTTACTTTGATCCCTTTGTTTTTTATTATCTTAGATAAGGCTATCATCTTTCGGTTAGAAGGAGGCATAAGATGTAGCAAATGATAGTTTTTTCCTAAAGCTCTCCATTTATAGATCCCGTGTCTTCCGTATTTTAATAACTCTACTTTGATCCCGTTTTTCATGGGAAAAAGAAAATCAGCAATATCTTGAAAATTTTCTTCCGAATCATTATATCCCGGGATAACAGGAATTTCTATCCATAAATCTTTTCCAACCTCATAAGTTTTTTTGATGTTATACAATACTTGTTTATTATCTTTCCCCACTAATTTCTTATGTATTTCTGAATTCATATGTTTTATATCACAGAAAACCAAATCCAGATAAGGGAGGGATGTAATAAATTGAGGGGATGAACCGTTGGTTTCCACTGCAGTAGGAAAATTAAAATATTTTAGACCTCTAAGAAGTTCAAAATAGAAATTCCATTGGGCGGTAGGTTCTCCCCCGGAAAGAGTGACTCCATAAGCAAGACTGTCTTTGGAAAATCTTTGGTAAGGCAAGATTTCTTGAATAACTTCTTTTACGGTAATTTCCTTACCAACAATTTCTTTGGAACCATCCTCATAGATTAATTCAGTCTTTCCGAAGGGTATGCTTTCCGGGCTGCCACACCAGGGACAGCAGAAGTTACAGCCTTTGAAATAGACAATACTTCTCCATCCCGGGCCCTCTTTTGAGGCACCATGTTTTATATTTATAATATTGCCTTTAGCGTTTTCTTTATATTTATTCATCAAAGTTCCTTTTTGTTTTAATTGCCTAAATTTTAGTATATTCTTTCTCTTTTTACAAAATTTTTTTATATTCCTTTTACAATATTTTTAAAAATATTAATATTTTATTTTTAATAAAAGAGGATTTTTTAATATTTTGCAGAATATAATCTGTAAGTTAAATATTTTGCCTTTAAGATTTTAAATTGAATTAAAGAAAAAGAGGTAAATTAAATGAATGAAGTTTTAAGTTTTGGTATGGTAGGTGGTGGAATTGGCTCTTTAATCGGCGAAGTTCATCATAAAGCAGCTTCCTTTGACCGTAAAGCAAAATTAGTTGCCGGATGTTTTTCCAGAAGTTATGACAATACTTTATCTACAGGGAAAAAATTGGGTTTGGATTCCGGACGACTCTATAAAAATTTTAGGGAAATGACCGAGAAAGAGGGAGCAAGAGAGGATAAAATTGATTTTATTATCATTGTGACCCCGAATAATTCACATTTTGAGATAGCCAGAGCTTTTTTAGAAAAAGGTATTAATGTAGTTTGTGATAAGCCTTTGACCTTGAAAGTTGAAGAGGCTGAAGAATTAACAAATTTGGCCAAGAAAAGAGATTTACTTGGTTGTGTGACTTATACATATTCCGGTTATCCTATGGTAAAACATGCTCGGGAAATAATTGAAAGAGGCGAGATTGGGAAGATTCGAATGGTAATGGGAGAATATCTTCAAGAATGGCTGGCTATGCCGGTAGAGAAAGAAGAAGGGAACAAGCAGGCATCCTGGCGAACTGACCCCAAATATTCCGGAAAGTCTAATTGTGTAGCGGATATTGGAAGCCATATAGAAAATACTGTCTCTTATACAACCGGATTGGAAATCGATTCTCTTTGCGCCAATTTGGATATTTTTGTTAAAGGAAGAGCACTCGATGATAATGCAGAGGTTTTAATCAAATATACCAGCGGAGCAAGCGGGATTTACTGGTGTTCACAGGTGGCTATCGGGTACAATAATGGTTTAAAAATCCGTGTTTTGGGAGAAAAGGGATCTGTAGAATGGGAGCAAGAAAAACCTGATTATTTGAAAGTTGCTTTTTATGGTCGGCCAGTTCAGATTTTATCTCGGGGAAGAGATAATTTATATCCTCTGGCCTTGAGAGTCTCTCGACTCCCTGGAGGGCATCCCGAGGGTGTATATGAGGCTTTTGCCAATATCTATTCTAATTTTTCCGATGCCCTACTGGCCAAAAAAGCAGGAAAACCTTACCAGAATCAGAGGGAAGTTGATTTTCCTACCTTTGAAGATGGCGCAAGAGGTGTCAAATTCATTAATCTATGTGTGGAAAGCTCACAAAGAGGAGCCTGTTGGATATCAACAAGGTGATTTAACCAGTAAAACAGGGGCTTTGTTCTTTGATACAAAATAATTTATTTAAAAATTAACTTTTTAGCAAAAAAATAATTTGCTTTGATAGTTTTAATTGATTAAAATGATTAAAAACTTATTTTTAATTATTTGAAGGAGCGGGAGGTAGACATGGTGAATAGTGCAAAGGTTTATTTTACAAATTTAAGGGCGAAACCAGGGAAGAACTTGCTGGATAAATTAAAGAAATTAGTTTTAGAAGCCGGGATTAAAGAGATTGATTTTAAGGATAAGTTTGCAGCCCTAAAAATTCATTTTGGGGAACCGGGGAATCTTTCTTATATTCGGCCTAATTATGCGGCTTGTATCGTAAAATTGATTAAAGATTTCGGGGGAAGGCCATTTCTAACTGATGCCAATACCCTTTATCACGGCAAGAGGGCTAATGCCGTAGACCATTTAAATACGGCCATGGTGAACGGATTTAATCGGATTGCAGTAGGGTGTGATGTTATTATCGCCGATGGCCTGAAGGGGACTGAATATCAGGAAATTCCTATAGATAAAAAACATTGTAAAGCACCCAAGATAGCTGCAGCAATTGCCAGTGCCGATATTATTATTTCTCTGACTCATTTTAAGGGTCATGAAATGACCGGCTTTGGAGGAACCCTGAAAAATTTAGGTATGGGCAGTGGTTCCCGGGCTGGTAAAATGGAGAT
>Ga0209979_1001914_pt1 | contig 21306 bp, 11 predicted proteins | sample AnhtaG_FD_183114 | JGI IMG/M metagenome (GOLD analysis project Ga0209979, IMG submission 183114) | Deep subsurface microbial communities from Anholt, Denmark to uncover new lineages of life (NeLLi) - Anholt_01485 metaG (SPAdes) (version 2) | ecosystem: Environmental > Aquatic > Marine > Oceanic...
TGCTCGCTGACACGCTAGTAAAATCAAGTTCTGTCTCCAGTATGTCTACTCCTAGCACTCCTGTAACTGTCACATACACATACATCGAATCGGGGTTATCAGCCTGTGCAATACCCAGGAAACTCACCGCTAACAATAGTCCCAATCCTAAACTAATTAGCCTCTTCATCTTTTCTCACCTCCTTTCACTTCGTTTCAGTCGGTGACCTGCCTGCTCACCGACTCGCAGGCGTCGCTAACCCGTTCCTCCTTATTCGTCGGAACAGCGACCCTCCTTTCGCTTTAGTTTCTCTTACTCTCTGCATAATCACTTTCTCCTCCCTCTATTACCACTACAGGCAACTGTGTTACTTCCCACCACTGCCTCCAGTGTAGAGATATGGATACAGTTCGCCTTGCAGTTAGACCTCTGCAATGTGCAGTTCCAACTCGCCACACATCTGTCTCTCTCCAGGCCTTCAGACAGTCACTTTCTCTCAGTATGCTGTTACTGTCACTGTGATAGTCTGGGCTATATCTTGACCTACAGTCAAGGAAGTCGGGGTCTTAATCCTGAACCACATCCCCCTATCACTCCCTGTAGCACTGTAGTCCCCGGGTTTGTTAGCCGGCACATCCACACCCGTCTGTGTCCCATTTATGGTGAATCGAGTGCTTGAGCAGTCCTGGTTACTATCCGTTAAGTCATCGTCTGTCCATTGTCCGTCGTCATCCGCTGCTGCAACGTTGTGAAATGCTGCATACAGAACAAACTGGTCTTCAGACGGCCCTGTGGTTGCATCGGCTATTGTCCAGTTGCTCGGAGAAGAGTTCGAACCCTTGATCCGATAATCCTCAGTTAGACCAGTTGAAGTGTTACGCACTGTCGCTGAACTGGACAATACTGTGCTGGTGCTCGCTGACACGCTAGTAAAATCAAGTTCTGTCTCCAGTATGTCTACTCCTAGCACTCCTGTAACTGTCACATACACATACATCGAATCGGGGTTATCAGCCTGTGCAATACCCAGGAAACTCACTGCCAGCAATAGTCCCAATCCTAAACTAATTAGCCTCTTCATCTTCTCTCACCTCCTTTCACTTCGTTTCAGTCGGTGACCTGCCTGCTCACCGACTCGCAGGCGTCGCTAACCCGTTCCTCCTTATTCGTCGGAACAGCGACCCTCCTTTCGCTTTAGCTTCTCTTACTCTCTGCATAGCCATCATCTCCTTTCTTTAAAATATCAATCCTCTATCATTCCCTTATGAACACAAACAGCTTTGCATATCTTGAAAACTTTATCTCTTGTCCTAAAACTTCCACTGAAATAATAAACATATAATTTTTCCCCTCGTATCGCTCTTCCTTAGGAAACTCTAAAAACATCTTCACTTCTTTAATAGAAAGTGGCTCTGCCTTCACTTCTGTCCTATCCAATGTCAGGAACGAAGGGTCTGGTGCATCTTCAAAACCCCGCTTCAAAGCAGCCAGCGAATCTTTAACTCTCTTTACAGTCAAGTGGTATGTAAATGCTTTATCGTTGGGATTCATTATCTTAAGAGTCTGCCCGATAAATTTCTCCAGATCCACTTTCTTCCCGACTTTCACTCCCCTGACCACTATGTTCGGAGGGGTAAGATAGAAATCGATATTGGATATGATTTTTTTGCGCTTTTCCGGTGGAATTACTTTTCCTGCTTTTCGTTCAGGTGCAATTGTAATCATGAGTCTACTCAGCAGCCCCGCAGCTATCGCCGTTTTCCCTGGTACCATGTGTGACCAGATGTTCACCTGGTATTTCTTACCGAGGTACTTCTCATCATCCGGAATGGAAACGATAACGTCGGTGATTGCTGAACCTCCGGGCTCGATGGTGAAGTAAGTCTTGGTTAATTTAATCCAATCTAAGCTCGGAATCGGCTCATACCCGGCACGTAGGGGTCTTCCCGAAGGGTATTCTAGTTCTATTTCCAGTTCTACCGCATAATCGGAGGTATTAATCACCTCCAGAGGCAGATTTACCAAATCTCGGAGATTGTAAGTCTGTCCAATCCGTAGATTCTCCACTACCACCTCACCAAAATAGGTCTTCAGCCCTGCTCCCATCGCTACAGAAGTTACCAACACCAGGCACAAGCTAAGAAGAATGCTTTTTCCTTTCGTCATTTTTGTGACCCTCCTTTCTTATTTGTTCGTTGGGTTTTTTGTCTTTCTTTCCTTTTCATTTGGTCCGGACATTGCCATCCTCTTTAAGTTCCTTTTAGCGTCCTCGTAATTGGGATCAATTGTCAGTGCTTTCTGCCAATAGTTTATAGCCTCCTCCTTCCTTCCGATATTCGCATAAACGGACCCTAGATTATAATTAAGCAAGACATCGTCTGGGGCGATTTTTAAAGCTCGTTTCCATAACCCTATTGCCTGATTAAACATACCTTTATGACTGTAAGCCCATGCTAAGTTATTCAACCCATCGACAAAATTGGGAAACAAATCCACTGCTTTTTGGAATGCATGGATTGCCAGGTCAGCTGTCGGTTCACTCAGGACTTCTGCTTTCCACATATAGGCAGTTCCTAAATCGTTGTAGTGGTAATTATTCAACGGATTCATTTGGATATTCTTTTCGAACGCCAGAATTGCTCTCTCTATCCACATCTTTTTCTCACCTTTAGAGTAGCTGAGCAGGGCTCTCTCTTTATAAGCATTCCCTAAGCTCGTTCGGTACTTTTCTCCCCTTGGATTAAGCGAGAGGGACCTTTGATATTCAAGAATTGTCTTATTCCAGATTCTGTATTTTGAATAAACCAGTCCTCGCTTAAAATGAACATCAGCAAGGTAAGGACGTAAAAATGTAATTATCAGTAACACGCTAATGACTAAGATGACTGGATAAACTATCCATCTCATAAGTTGAAATTTCCACTCTACTGTTACTGGCTTATTGGTATTTCCCATGTGCATTTTGGCTTCTCCAGTGATGGACTTGTAGTCCGGGTTGAGCATCCGATTTCTCAGCCCCATCGTAATTCCCATCAGAAACCAAAAGAGCGTTGAGGTTGTAAGAGTGCTAAACCCAAGTTGATTTTGAATCAACAGCGCAACAACTGATGCCAAAATGCCGGGCACAATAAATGGAACGGTAGATGCCAGCTCTTCAACTGGATGCTTTAGTCCAAATTTATTCTCCTGGACAGTAAAGCGTTGGGTTTGCCGAATCAATCTTATTCCCGTGGTCAAAAAAGTAATCCATAACCATAGGTAAACAACTAAACCAATTAATCCCATCGTTGCTGCTACCTGCAAAAATTCATTATGAGGATAATCGGCAATGATATTTTTCCCGACAATCCGAACAAACTTGGTGCTTTTATATTTCTGAAAAGTTAACCCGAAGGTATCCAACCCCATCCCCAAGAACGGATGTTCCTTGACCATCTTTAATGTATCCTCCCAGGCGCAAATTCGACCGGCTATACCAATTTCTTTCAGCTCGAGAATAGAAGCCACTCTTTCTCCTACAACTGAACCTTTTCTGTAATCCGTGCGGTTAGCCTCGGCTGTAGGTTGTCCTGAGACGTTCCTTACCCTTTTTGGTAAAATGAAGATTGTGGTAATGAAAGCAAAGCTTATTAAAACTAAACTGAGCCATCTTCTGTTTTGGTGGAGCCCTTTCTTTCCTACTAATATCCCGAAGACAAGCAACGAAGCCAAAAAGCCCACCCACGCCCCACGAGAAAGAGTCCAGAGCAGGCAGGTAAAGAGCATAGCGCAAAGAAGAACAAGCATCCATCGGACGGCACTCTGAAGAGTGCCCGACCAATTGGCACCATAAAGGGCAGCCACTTTGTACCCTCTCTGCTGGATAGAACTTTGACTGGAGCCTATAGCAATTAAGCGGCTTAATGCCAGCGGAATCACCATAATCAAATAGGCTCCTAAGAAATTGGGATTGCCAAAGGTTGAAAAAATCCTTTCTTCTGGAGATTGTGCCCAGTTAACGAAATCTAACCCAAAATATTGCAGAATTCCATAAATTGCGACTAAAGCAGTAGCAATTAGCATTACATCGATACTTTTTTCTATGTAATTCATTCTTAAATTACCAAGTACGATAAAGTAGATAATCACATAGCCAATAATCGCCGATAGACCCCAGAAGTAAAATTTGTGTGCTCCTACAAAACTGAGGTAAAAGTTCGGCGAACGCAGGGTGGCAACAATACTAATTAAAAGGAATGCTAAGATGGGGAAATTCATCGGGGAGAGTATCCTGCTTTTGCTCTTTCCAAACGCAGACTGAAGTCTGCTACTCCTTTCAGTTTTTCTTAAATCGTGAAAGACTCGATTCTTCATACGATTTTCTATACTTCTAATGATTAAAGCCATCCCACAAATTAGAACACTAATTCTAAAAAGAGTGATTTTGGGTAACGCAAAGGCGTCGTCCATCTTTGTGTTGAATACTAAGGGAAGAAGGAATATCAAAAGAAGTAACCCGAGATTTATTACCCTATCGCAAAACCGAACGATTTTCTGGCCCATTATCTTACCTCTCCTGTTGATTTATCTCTTCGTTTCTCCCTTTTCAATTTCCTCAATCTGAGCTAAACCTCTCTTTGCATCAACGTTATCGGGGTCTAATTCTAAAGTCTTTCTCCAATACCTCACGGCTTTCTCGTTATCTTTTTCCAAAGCATAGAGCACTCCCAAATTAAAATAGAAATCCTGTTCATTCGGATTAATCTTCAGGCCATCGTTATAAATCTCAATCGCCTCTTTTAGCTTACCTTGAAGATAATAAACAGTACCTAAATTACTATAGGCATCGAGGAGATTGGGATCCATCTCTATTGCTTTCCTAAAGTTTTCTACTGCAAAACGATAAAATCTATTATCAATGTCTCGTCCTACATAAATATAAGCTGCCCCCAGACCGCTATACCCCATAGCATCCTGTGGTATTGTCTTGATGTATTTTTTATACTCTTCAATTGCTTTCGCAAAATGACGCATCTTTTCTTCTCTATTTACAACCCGAGCACCTATCTCCTGATGAACCCTCGCCAATCGCTGATGATATGCGCTCTCTTCAGAATTCAGGGTAATCGCTTTACCTATCTCTAAAATTGCTTTATCGTAAAATCCTTTTTCCTCAGCAATTAACCCCTCCTTAAAATACCCATCGGCTAAATAATATTTGATAGATGGGACTAAGAGGAGAATTGTCCCGACCGAAATTAAAATATAAATTCCCCATCTTATCGGCGCAATCTTTGACTTTACTGCCAGTCCATAATTTTCTTGGAACCCGGTAATTGGGTCTCGAGCCCTAAAGCTTGCTTCCTGGATTCCGGCTCTTACCCTATACTTCTTACTCTCCACTATTCCCTTTGCCAGCACTACTACCAGGCCCATAAAAAGCCAGAAAAATACTGAGGTGGTCACCATGCTAAAACTGAACTGATTCTGAATCAGAAGACCACCACAGGCACACAACAAGCCTGTAATAAGAATATGGCTGTCGTTAGCGGGTAGATACCTCGATTCTTGGGGACTCGAATCGTTGGAATCGAATCCTCGATTTTCGACCCGAGCCCTTAAACCTGTAATTTGCCAGCTATTGTGGAGCACCCTAAGTAGTCTTATTCCTTTCCCAAAGAAAGTAACCAGTAACCAAAGGTAGATGCCCAACCCAATCAACCCCATCGTAGAAGCGACCTGCAAAATTTCATTATGTGCATAAATAGGATTTGCTTCAATTCCAGCTATCTTCCCATATTCTGGAGACATATATTTGCGGAAGCTTAAGCCAAAAGTATCCAGGCCAGTTCCTAAGAATGGAAAGTGTTTAATCATTTTTAGAGTTGCATTCCATCCCAATATTCTGGTAGCAATACCATACTCCTTCATCTCTACTATTGATTGAGCTCTCTCTGCCACAGCAGGAGTTCCCTGTCCTACACGGGAGACCTGGGCAATAGATTCCCTTCCACTCCCAACAAGCGGGGACTTCACCTTACCCTTAGGCAAGACACATATGCCTGTAATTAACACCAAAAGCAGCAATAGGGGAACCAAACGTTTCTTGTTCTCAACTAATGGTTTCTTACCCACCAGGATTACAAAAATAACCATCGAACCGAAAAATCCCAGCCAGGCGGCTCTGGAAAGGGAAAAGAGCAGAACAACAAAGAGAAGAGCTAAAAGAGAAATTAGTAAAATGGTCCGTCTCCTTTGTCGTTCATGGTTTTCCGTCCAGAACCCTTGCTTTTTCATCAACATGCTTAACGCAAGCGGAATCACCATAACCAGATATGCGCTTAGGAAATTCGGATTACCGAAAGTTGACCAGACCCTTTCCTGCCAGAACCTATTCCATTTAAAGAAATCTATGCCAAAGTGCTGAAGCATCGCATAGAGTGCCACAATGCCACTTCCTAACAGGATGGCCGAGATTACCTTTTCCACCTCTTCCCTGGTAACATTATTGATTGCAAAAAAGTAAATAAGAACATAAATAATGATGGACGAGAGACCGGCAAAGCGGTACATATACATTCCTTGCAGGCTAATTTTGGGATTTATCGAATGCAAGGTAGTCAAAACAGAGATCAAAAGAAATGCTATAACCGGCAAATTCAAACAAGACTTAACTAACCGCACTTTTCTCTTTTCCGTTCCCCTCTCGATCATCTTCACTACCCAAGCCAGAACAATAATCAAAACCAGGACCCTTACAAAAGTGACTTTTGGTAAAGCAAAAGCATCCTGAAAATTCGGATTAAAGACCAAAGGAAGGAAAAAGACCAAAATAAGTAACCCGAAGAAAATCACTCTGTTACAAACATTGATAATTCTGTCATTCACGCTTACCTCCTTTTTGGATTCCAGACTTCAGTATGGAAGAACTGGACTTTACATTTGGTCGGGCACTCTTTAGAGTGCCGATTCCGTCACCCTGAAGGGTGACCGACCTAATCTTGGTCGGGCACTCTTTAGAGTGCCGATTCCGTCACCCTGAAGGGTGACCGACCTAATCTTGGTCGGGCACTCTTTAGAGTGCCGTCTTTCGTCACCCTGAAGGGTGACCGACCTAATCTTGGTCGGGCACTCTTTAGAGTGCCGTCTTACTCTGAATATTTCCACGTTTATCATCTCTATCGCCTTTTCTATCTTTTATTCCTGCACATTTGCCTCATTATGGTGACCCCTGTTCAGCTGAAATTGTTACTTTAATGCCCTGCTGAGTTGTCGTCGATGTGCTCAATGGTGTTTTTATTCTCAACCAGAAATCTCTTAAATTGGACTCAAACGGCGGTACATTCTTGCCGCTCTGAGAATTATTTATAGAAAATGCTGCCGTGGTACACTGTTGCAATGATTCAGTTAATATATCGTCGCTTTCCCAGTCAATGTCGTCATTATTTGGTTCACTCGGGTGGAAGGCCGATTGTAATGAAAACTCGTCGTTACCAGGAGTGTTATTCGGTGTCCACTTAGTGGAGGAGGAACATTTTATGGAATAGGTCTCTATAATATTGCCGTCATTGGTGACAGTTATATTGGCGGTAGATACAGCGCTAGTGCTTGCGTTTAATTCACCGAAATTGTAGGTGTCGGTGGAGATGGACACACTTAGGATGGGGTTGACCCAGATGGTGGCGCCGTTGGAGAGTCCTGACCAGTTGGGGATTTCATCAGCTGTCCAGATGCGGAAATAGTAGGTGGAATCGCCTGTGAGACCAGTAATTGTACGGGAAACCTCGATGTAGGGAGCTACACCAGAGGTGGAAATGAAAACCTCATAAGTGTCTTTGTTCCACGATTTAGAATAGGTTGAATAGTCAATTCTATATTCACTTCCGGAAGGAAGAGTGCCTGTCCATTCATCATCTCCAGGAGTGGACCAGTAGAGGGTTACATCGCCTGTTCCGCTGTCGCATTGCCCGGTTAAATCAGTTATTGCTGCTGGTGGACCAAAATCCCATTTGATGTTGTTGCCCGAATTCAGGCTTGTGCCATCTATGGCTAAGATGGTATTCCCGCCTGAGGCATTAGAATCCCTGACATCTACATAGGAAACACTCTGGTTGCCAGTTACGGTTAAATACCACGCCGTGTTTGTACTTGTGCTTCTCAACACAATACGACTGGATTCTGACTGACCATTGAAATCGATGTTGGTAAAGGTGAAGGTAGAACCACCACAGAAATACAAGTTGGTATCACCCGTGGTAGCTGTAAAAGTGCTCAAAGTAAGATTGTCAGCAAAGTAGACCCCGTCAGAAGAAGAATTGGTGATTTGTAAAATATTTAGGTTATTCCCATCCATGGTCAGGGTCTGGGTGGATGTGCCATTTAACACAAACGTGGAAGTGCTCTCATCTACTGTCCCGCCTGAAAAGTCAACATTTCCTCCCACCGTCCAGGTGCCCTCGCCCATGGAGAGTGATTCTGTGCCCGCGCCTGTCCCTATATAATCCACACTACCACCAATATCCAGGTCAGGATTATTAGTAACTGCAGTTACTGTCAAATTCCCGCTGCCTTGAGCCTTGAGCTGGAAGTCGCCATTGATGGTTATAGTCCCTCCTCCTAATGTCCATGTCCTGACTGCTGTGCCTGTTGATTGGAAGATTACATTATTGAATGTGTAACCATCGCCAGTAAATGTGGCATTGCCATCTGTGGCATCCAGAACTAATACAGACGCACCAGCATTGAACGTTCCTACTGTAACGCTGAAGTCACCATTACAGGTTACTGTCGAGCCACCAGCATTAAATATGCCGCCAGTTTGATTATAAGAACCAACATCAAGAATCTCTCCATTGGTGGTAAAGGTGCCACCTGCTATACTGAAGGAACTGCTGGTGGTTAATGATTGGGAGGTATTAATAGATACTGTGGCAGTATAGGTGGAATAGATGACTACATCGGTCACCGAGGCATCAATATCAATACTACAATTTCTCAGCCCGGCACCATCAAAGATGGCTTTGTTGGCAGAGGAAGGAACAGTGGCTGGCGGTGCGCCTCCTGAAGAGGTAGACCAGTTATCAGGGTCTTTCCAATTGCCTGCCGAGGAAGCGACCCAGTAGCGGTCTCCCGGCGTCTCAAAGTCCCAGTTGACATTGTTCCCGGAATCCTTGTTGGTACCATCATCAGCATCAATGCTATTCCCGCCTGAAGCATCGGAATCCTCAACGTCTACATAGGAGACACTCTGGGTGCCAGTTACGGTTAAATACCACGCCGTGCCTGTACTTGTACTCTTCAACACTATGCGACTGGATTCTGACTGACCATTGAAATCGATATTGGTAAAGGTGAAGGTAGAACCACCACAGAAATATAGCCGGGTATTACCTGTAGTAGCTGTAAAAGTGCTCAGCGTGAGATTGTCAGCAAAGTAGACCCCGTCAGAAGAAGAATTGGTGATTTGCAAAATATTGAGGTTACTCCCATCCATGGTCAAGGTCTGGGTGGATGTGCCATTCAACACAAACGTGGAAGTGCTCGCATCTACCGTCCCATCTGCAAAGTCAACATTTCCTCCCACTGTCCAGGTGCCATCGCCCATGGAGAGCGATTCTGTGCCCGTGCCTGTCCCTGTATAATCCACACTACCAAGAATATTCAAGTCAGGATTATTAGTAACTGCAGTTACTGTCAAATTCCCACTGCCTTGAGCCTTGAGCTGGAAGTTGCCATTGAAGGTTATAGTCCCTGCTCCTAATGTCCATGTCCTGGCTACTGTGCCTGTTGACTGGAAGATTACATTATTGAATGTGTAACCATCACCAGTAAATGTACCATCGCCACCTGTGACATCCAGAACTAATACAGACGCACCAGCATTGAACGTTCCTACTGTAACGCTGAAGTTACCATTACAGGTTACTGTCGAGCCACCAGCATTAAATACACCACCAGTTTGATTATAAGAACCTACATCAAGAATCTCTCCATTGGTAGTGAAAGTGCCACCAGCAATCTCAAAAGAACCTGAGGTGGTCAGAAATTTCCCCGAATTGATGGATATTGTGGCAGTATAGGTGGAATAGATGATGACTGAAGCTACTGTAGAAGATATATCAATCTGGCAGGAGTTAGTATTTCCTCCATCAAAGATGGCAGTATCGTCTGTTCCAGGAACACCTGCTCCTCCTGTTTCTCCAGAAGTATCTGACCAGTTATTCGGGTCATTCCAGTTGTCCGGATTATCCACCCCTACCCAGTACCTATTAGCTCCTGCAGGGGGTCCAAAATTCCAGTTAGTGTTATTGCCAGAATCAGTGGAATTGGAAGCGTTAATAGTGTCGCCCGAAGCATTGGAATCCTGGACATCAACATCATGTACATCCTGAGTGCCAGAGAGATTCAGGTACCAAGTAGCTCCATCCAATGTAGAACGTAAGGTTACATTCTCAAGGTTCAAGTGCTCTGTTACATAGGTAATAGAATTTGATGAGAATTTGATTGTTTTAAAGGTCTCTGTAGAAACGAGACAGTAAAAAGTCGTATCTCCGGTGAGTTTTGCAGTAGCTAAGCTGTTGAAGGTTACTGTGGAAGTCTGGGCATTGAATGTAGAATCGGTAGTAAGTGACCAGTCTCCTCCGATAGTTAATTCTGTAGACCCTGCATTAAAGGTCCCAGTTGATAGACTGAAATTCCCTGTAACTGTTAGATTAGCACTTGCTGTAATTGTTATTGTTGAACCCTCTACTATTGAAAAATTCGCAACTGTTGCTGAGGTGTTTACTGTACAGGGTTTATTTGAGGTGGCATTGAAGACTACATTATCTGTTCCTCCAGGCACACTATCTCCTACCCAGTTAGCTCCTGTTGACCAGTTGTTATCTCCTCCTCCACCATCCCATACAATACCTGATGCCTGCAAATAAGGATATGTTTGGTTTTGAATTATTGACCATATACTTGTAAAGTCCCAGGTTACAAAAGTAGCTTGTTGCTTCATTTCAGCGGTGGTTTTCCCTGTTCCACCATGACTTGTAGATTGACCAGAGGTTTGGGTATCCCAGAAGCAATACCCAATGGTTGGATATTCGTAGGCATGACCATTGAAACCACCACCATCAGTAGTATAAGTCACTTCTCCTGTTGAGTAACATTTAGAAACAGTAGTAGGCCCACTAAAACCATCAAGGCCACCTGTAAAACCACCAACCTTCCAATCACCTGTTACAGAGGCATGAGAATAGGAATTACTAATATATGCACCAGCCTCAGCAGAACCAACTAAACCGCCAACTTGCTCTTGGTCAGTACCATCTACGCTTCCGGTAGCGTAGCATTTTGAAATGGAGGCGCTAGAACCGGAAGCATTACCAACTAAACCGCCAACACCTTGTCCTGTTCCTGAGACCTGTCCATTTTCTGAATAACAATTAATAATAGTTCCGTAACACCTGCTAGCCAAGCTTCCAGTGTAGTTAGCGCCATGGACCTCAGCATCAATTAAACCTAAATTTTTGACAGTAGCGTCTGCAGTAATAGTGGAAAACAAGCCCTGGGAGTTACTACTCGGTCTATTTATGTAAATACCTGTTATGGTGTGGTTTTTACCATCAAATGTGCCTGTAAATGACATTGGAGCAAAACCATTGCCTGAATCCCAGTTAGATGATGGACCTGCGTCAATATTGTTGCCCAATTCAAAATATGAATCTGAACCGCATGGCAATGCCTGCAGTCCATAAACATCATATATTCTATAGGGGCTGGCTGAGGTACCAGAGCCTGTAGCACGTCTGAATGCATCACTAATAGTAGGTATGGAGAAGTCACCGCCTGCAGAAAAGGAATAGGTCTGGGGTGCTGAACATGTGAATTTGCCCTCTGACTGGATAAAATCCCCTGTTATTGTTACATTTCCATTCTGTTCTATTTCTCCTGCACCGAAATCAATGATTATTCTTCCCAGTTCAGGGGTATTCTCGTCAATTGTGCACTTGCCTGTATACAAATCATTGAATACTATATAGCCGCCCTGAACAGGCTTTGCGCCTAAAGACCAGTTGCCGGCATCTGACCAGTTACCGGCAGTATCTGAAACCCAGTAATTTGCCGCTCCTACGGTTATTGTTTTATAGGCTTTGTTATTATTATCCTTTGCCTCGCCTATAGAGTTCTCACGGTCTATATGTACAAAAATATCATGGTCTCCACCATATGTACAGGTCCATGTAATCTGAACCTGTGCTGTTGTACCTGAATTAAGTGAAGAGATTGTGCCGGAGTCGATATAGACGGAGCCGGACAGGTCAGGGTCCCCGTCGTAGAACTTGACTCCTATCGAAGACGCGTAGTTTGCTCCGTCATTGAGGATTACAGCGGTAATGGTAATATCCTGACCCTGCATATGCGGGTGGGTGCTGAAACTGATATCACTAGAGGTTAAAGTAAAATCAGGGAGGGTTCCTGAGTTATCAGTTGTGGTGTAACCAGTGAAATCAAGCGGAATGCCGCTAACACTGCCAGTAGTTGTTATTGTACTGATACGTATTTCAATGGTATCACCTGACGTTGCTCCAGATGCCACATCTAAACGCACAATCAGGTATTTGGCTATGGTAGTAACATCAAAGGTTTCAGTGAATGTACATTCTCCATCTGCGCCATTAAAGCTTTGGGCAGTGCTTAATTGCTCATCCCCTGCATCCCGGATTGTATCTGAACTGAGCCAGAGTTCTATATTCTCCAGCTCATTCTGGGCATCAATAGTCCCTCCGTTCTCTTTTAAGGTTACTGCTGTAACCTGACTTGTACCACCAGTCTTTACAATAGAGGCAACACCCATTACATTGTCTATGGATGGAATAACAGCATACCCAGGCTGTGATACACACTCATCAACTGTGATACTGGGAGCAACTACACTACTGGTATCTGATATATCGCAGGGTATGCCACTTACATCATCGCTTGTAGTTATAGACTTGACCTGTATCTCGACGGTATCACTTAATGTTGCACCAGATGCTACATCCAAGCGCACAATGAGGTATTGGTTAGAAGAAGTAACTACAAAACCTTCATTAAAGGTGCATTCTCCATCTGCGCCATCAAAGCTTTTAGCTGTATCTAACTGGTTATCTCCTAAATCCCAGGTATCATCTGAAGATAGCCAGAGTTCTATATTCGAAAGCTCATTCTGGGCATCAATAGTCCCTCCATTTTCTTTTAAGGTAACTGCTGTAACTGTGCCTGAGCCTACGCTTTTTCCAATGGATACAGAACCCATAACTTTATCCACACAACCCTGGGCAACAGATGAGGGTTGAGCAGCAGATGGGGCTACATTGATAAATGCAGGCCAGGTTATAAATGTATCATTCATAGATTTATACTGAGCACGAATCCAGTCGCCTGACCGGCGCACCGTAGAAAACCTTACTTCATCCATAGTGCCGCTGTACTGGTTAGTAACCGCGCCAGCGCCATTATAATCATATATTAGTCCAATCTTTGTGTTTTGGTTTGTGATAATATCCCCAAAAAAGGCATTGGTACTTGAATCCCCATTAGTATAAGTCGCATCGGCTGGCTCCCCATTTATATACAGTTGATTACCTGAACCGTCAGTAACATATGCCACATAATTCCAGACACCTTGAGTCATAGTTTCGTCGCTTGAGAAATATAATTTAGGGTCTCCTGAGCCAGGTCGACAATAATATTGCAAATTTCCTAGGTAAATTCTTAAACCAGACCAATCATAAGTATCGATTCCCTCATGAACGCTAACAATCATATTAGCAAGCGCTGAATCTGAAAAATTAGCCCAGGCAGTTAGCGTTCCGACGGTATATCTAAGCACATCTGTGCCTAAATCAACATAATCCCCGGTGCCATCAAAGGTACCACAACGACCGATCTTTCCGGTGTCGGTGGTAGTTGCATTACCACCCCCGGCGCCATGAATCCCGTTCACGGTTGAATCCTTTACCTCGTCACTCGTGCCATTCCATAAGTCCTCATCCATATGCCATACTGCTCTGTAGTTATTACTAAAGGTACTGGTTGAGCTCTGTACATCAGTGGCTCCAGCATTCCCATAATACATATAGATGAAGTCTGACATCGAGGAGCCATCTATCTGCGGCACATTTACCCAGATGAAACTATCGCCAGAGGAATTCCATTCCTCAATATGGTATTTTAATTCTGTAGAGTTGTCAGAATCTATAAACCTCAAGTCTGTTCCATCACCTTTTCCAAAATCAGAATAGTTAATCCTGGAAGGGGTAAGTTTCACCATAACTGGGAAATATGTAAGGTTTTCGGTCTGGGCTGAGTTATCAAAGGTCAACTCCTTCCTGTGTGACCAGGAGGCATTCCACCATTCAGCAGTTACAGTCGTTGTGCCATCTATATCACAGGGTGTGCCATTTACTCCATCAGTTGTAGTTACTGTGCTAATCCGTACCTCAATAGTATCACCTGAAGTTGCTCCAGATGCCACATCCAGCCGCACAATTAAGTATTGCGTACTCGTATAAACATCAAATGTTTCTGTAAATGTACATTCTCCATTTGGACCATTAAAGCTTTTAGCTGTATCTAACTGTTCATCTCCTGAATCCCAGGTATCATCTGAGGATAGCCAGAGTTCTATATTCGCAAGGTCACTCTGGGCATCAATGGTTCCTGTGTCTTTCAGGACAACTGCTGTAACCTGACCTGTTCCACCGTCCCTTACAATAGAGGCAACACCCATAACCCTATCAGTGCATCCAGCAGCAGCATGGGTTGGTTGATTTACAGATGAGGCTACTGTGATGCTGGGTAAAGTTACAGTACTTATTCCGACTATATCACAGGGGATGCCATTTACATCATCAGTTGTAGTTATGGTGCTCACCTGTACCTCAATGGTATGACCTGTGGTTGCACTAGATAATACATCTAAGCGCACAATGAGGTATTGGAGAGTAGTAGTAACATCGAAGTTTTCAGTGAATGTACACTCTCCATCTGCGCCATCAAAGCTTTTAGCACTCTCTAACCGGTTATCTCCTGAATTCCAAACTGTATCCGATGATAGCCATAGTTCTACGTTCACCAGCTCATTCTCGGCATCAATGGTTCCACCATTCTCTTTTAAGGTAACTGCTGTAACTGTGTTTGAGCTTACGTTTCTTACAATAGAGACAGAGCCCATAACAATATCAGTATTGCCTCTGACAACAGATGAAGGTTGGTTAGTAGATGAAGCTATAGTGATGCCCGGGGGGCCAGAAGGAGGAGCAATGGCAAGCTGGATGCCGACATATCCGTCAGTCCCTGTACCAGCAAAGTCCAATACGATGTCAGCAGATCCTCCAGCAGCGGTAATATTTTTTTGCCCCCAATCCGCAGCTGCGCCAGCAGTGCTATCAACCGGGTCTTCCAGGCCGTTCGTAATACTCCAGCCAGGACCCGTCGTAATCGTTGTCGGAGTCATGTCGGCGCCATCAAGGCCGATTAGGAAGATGCCAAGACATTCGGCTACTTCCGTTGTGACTTGTGTAAGAGTACAACCGGTTCCCGTAAGTCCAACCCCTATCCATGATCCTGTTTTGTGAATGGGGGTAGATGTGTCCACACCAGAGATTCGGAGACACCAGCCAACCGCATAGTCGCCAGTATTACCTGATATAACAAGCGGCCAGGTTTCAAGTCCCGTGGCGATGCGCCAGTAAATTGATGCCTGTACATCCGCAATATTATCGCCATGCGTGATCTGGGTATAAGCATCGGGCGACGTGATTGCGGGGCAGTCATTGACATTGGCTTGTTCGTCACAAAAGATGACTAAAATCAAATCACCTGCAACCAATCCAGTGGGCTTAGTAAGAGATACAGTAGTATCAGTAGCTCCAGCCGTGGTATCTGTTGAATAGCCGGCTTCTACAACCGGAACGGCCGCCTGCGCCTCCTGAATTCTTAGCGCAAAACTACTAAGAATCCCTAACATAATCAGGGAAAAAATCAAAAATATTTTTTTAATCATTTTATTAGACTCTGAATTTTCATGAAAAAATTCCTTCCGCAGAGCTTTGCTTCCTTTTTTATTTTGCACAGATTGAATCTGTGCCTACAATGGGATTTGTAGGCACGGTTTCAACCGTGCAGAAATCTATCGCTCTGCAGTTACAAATTCTGTTATTTCATCCAGCAATGGATTTTGCCAATTCTTCCCTGATGTCTTCCAAAGTGCGGTTCTGCTCAGCAATAGATTTAATCTGCTGAATTCTGGCTAAGGTTCGTTCCCTCTCATAGAGGCGATAGCCTCCGGGCAACAGAGTTTCGGCTACCGCGAGAAGTCCCATCTCTGTGTAATACCTGATAGTGGAACGAAGAACCCCTGCCTCCCTGGCTATCTCTCCAATCTTGAGCAAACCAATCCTCAGTCTTTCTCGCTTGCACATTCTTTCTCATCTCCTTTCGTTTCAGTTTTGAAAACTGAGTAGTTTCACTTCTCACTTTTGGACAAAAAAAAGCCGAGTCTGTTGACTCAGCTTAAAATTTCAAGTTAATTATAGTTATTTAAAATAGAAACCCGGGCGGTCTTTAGCTTTAACTCCTGCATCGCCCGGGCTTCCCCTGGAAACTTCAACTGAAGCCATATGCTATTACATACTGTCGTTATGACGGAATTCAATATTATACAGCTCCCTTTTTATTTCTCCCTGTTTTCCCTGCCCTAAGGTCCCGAAAATTTATGGGTCTTTTGCTACCATAAGTCCCACTATAAGATTACCCTAAATATATGGAAATTAAAGCGAAATTCTGGCGAAATTTTAGGTGGGCAAGAAGCGTCGACAGGAAGCAAGAAAAAGCAAAAAGGGGTCAGAAAAACAAAAAGGGTCAGAGTCATTTCTATTGATTGCAAAAAGCAAAAAGGGGTCGGAGCCACTTTTATTGATTGTCTAAAAGATGCCTAATAGAAAAATAGAATCCAAGATAGAGGCTTCTTATGAAGAATTAGGGTTGACAACCACGGCAATGCAGAGAGGTTGGATCATAGAGGGCAGGAATTTATTGGTGAGATTTCAGAACTTGCGGGTAAGAAGGTCTTTTGAGATCGAGGCGAGAGCAAAAAATGACTCTGACCCCTTTTTGGGGATTTCAGGGCATGAATATATAGCCTACTTTTTCAACCGTTTTGATGTGTCGGCTGGCTCCAGGGCCCAATTTCCTGCGGAGGGTTTCAATATGCTTGTTTATTGTGCGTGGGTCTCCAAGATACTTCTCGTCCCAGACACTCTTCATCAAATATCTTCTCTTTAAAGCCTTTCCCTTCTTTTTCATCAGAGTATAAAGAAGGGCAAATTCTCTGGGAGTTAATTTGACAGGCTTTTCCTTTACCAGAAGAGTCCTGGTGGTTAAATTGATTACAATATCTTTACACCTTAAAATTTCCTCAGGTTCTTCCCTGTAACTTATTCTGCGTAAAATTGCTCTTAATCTAGCTAAGAAAATATCGAAATCAAGAGGTCTCGCCAGATAGTCATCAGCACCAATTTCCAGGGCTCTAATTAAATCCTTCTTTTTGGAAATGTTACTGATGATAACCACTGGAATGTTCCTAAAACTTCTATCCTGTTTGAGCTGTTCACAGATTTTAAAATTATCTTCGGGGGAAGAGATAAAATTTAGGATAATCAGTTCTGGTTCGAATTCCAGAATTTTCTCTTTAACTCTGACCTTTTCCTTAACCTGGTAAAGTGTAAAAGCCTTCTTCTCCAGGGTTTTCTTTAATCCTCGAGCAATTTTGGGGTCATCACCAAATAATAAGATCCTTCCCTCAATCATAAGATATACCTTTCCATCGTTTAAATGGAGTGTCAAGCGAAAGCTTGACTAATTGCCCCCGATCCATCGGGGGCGTTTCACATTCCTACCATGATTTGTTAACTTTCAAAACAAAAGACGACCCTTATCAAAAACAAAAACACCTTCGCTCTTTGCTACCTTAAGCATATCGGGAGTGAATCCACTCTTACTGAATAAACAAAAATATTCCTCTCTCCTCTTTCTCCCCCATTCTACTCTCTGTGCTTTCTTCTTTATATCCTCGTAAATATTTGTGCCCACCGGCTTATTAGACCATTTAACCTCGCCGAAAAGAATCTTATTCTCCTCTTCGTTCAAAGCAACCAGGTCTATTTCTTCATTTTTCTCCCACCATCGCCCAACACGCTGAAAACTAAAAAATTTATCTTGATATTTTCGAAGTATCTCCATAGATATCGTTTCATAATTCTGGGCAACGAGAATTTCAAAAGACTCCTTCCACTTTGAAATGGCGGGTTTGTAGTTACCCAGTTCGAGTTCGCTTTTGTAAGGGTAAATATAAGCGAACCAAAACTTAAAAAATTGGTCCTGAAGTCGATACAGACCTTTTTTAGATTTAACCGGATTTTTCTCAGTTACCGGCACTTCCTTTTCTATAAAATAAAGGTCTTCTAAAACATGAAGATATTTATGGATAACATTTTTCTGCAGCCCGGTCTCATTTATAATTTCGCTAAATCTGCGACGATTAAGAGCAATCGCTCGAAGAATACTTAAATAATTTCTTGGCTCCCTAAGCTCCTCTCTGAGAATAAAATCGATTTCTCTATAGAGAAAAGAATCTCTGTTAAAAACGTTGTCCGAGATATTCTTTTCCATAGATCTTTTAGGGTCAATTTGGAGAAGATATGTGGGAACGCCTCCGACAATGCTGTAAATTCGCAAGAATTCTGCAAACTTCTTTTGCGGAAAAAATCCCCAAGCATTAAAAAATGAAAACGGTTTAATCATTAATTGTCCTGTCCGCCGGCCATAAAGGGGTGACTTTTGAGCAAGCGTCTCTAATTCCATCATACCAATGCTGGAACCGCATAAGATGAGAAAAACAGGAATACTTTTAAGATATTCATCCCAACCTTTCTGAAATATAGAAGAAATTGCCTTGTTATTTTCAGCGAGATAAGGAAATTCGTCTATTACCATTATCAAATGTTTGTCTTTTTTACTTTGAATATACTTGAACATCTCGTACCAATCAGAAAATCCCTTGGTTACGAGAAAATCGTCATTAAAGTGCTGTCCGAGCTCCCGAGCAATAACTTTCAACTGTTCCCTTTCCGACCTTTTGTCCGCTAGAAAATAAATGGCATTTTTCCCGCCAATAAAATGCTTAATGATTTCTGTTTTTCCCACACGGCGTTTGCCGTACAAAATAACCAGCTGTGGAGCTTTCTTTGCCCATTTTTTCTTTAAGTATTCCAGCTCTTCCTTACGATTAATGAACCTCATAATAAACTTTTCTCCTCAAATCAAAAGTCTACTCGTAAGTAGTATACTTTAGAGTAGACTTTTTGTCAAGGATTGTTTTTTTAGGGTCTGCTTTTTATTTTATTATTCCAGTTTAAATTTGAGAGTGATTGTTCCCCACTGCACTATCTGCTTCTCCTGGGGGGAGAGGGGCTCAAAGAGCCACTTCTTCATTGCCTGGCTGGCAATCTGGTCCAGGTCAGGATACCCTGTAGTCTGGGTTACATCTACTTTATTGACTAATCCATCAGGCAAGACCCAAAATTTTAAGCTGACCTCTCCACTCACTCCTGCCTCTTCTGCCCACCTGGGATATTGTGGATAGACTCGTCGGACAATTCCTCTACGAGAGACTGGACCAGTTATAGCGAAATCTCGAGCTTCACCCTTTCCCACAAAAATGCCCCCTCTATCGTGAATTCCAGGCGTAATCTTAACTCCTTCCATGGTGAACCTATCTTCGCCCGGGAGCATCGATATCTTCTCTCCCATTTCGGGCTCAGGTGCCGGGATTTCTGTTAGAGTAATCTTCGTTTCAGGTCCCATAATCGCCAATGGCTCTCCCTCTCCCGGTGTCCACACATCGACTCCGGGAGCAGGACTGACATCAGTCCTCGGTCGAGCAAGAGCTAAAGACTCTGGGTAACCTGGTTCACTGGGTTTTACCGCTGGAAATGAAATTAAAGAGACTTCCACAAACCTAACTGGAGGTCTATGGCGCTGGGTTATAGGAATATATATCAACATTAACAAATGGAAGATAAAAGAAATAAGTAGTGAAAGCTTGAAATTGCGGTCTCCAAACATTCCTCTCTCCTGAAACTCATAACAATTTTGGTTCTGTGGCAATTACTAATCTATCAGCTCCGTTCATCTTTGCAATATCCATTGCCTGCACCACCATACCATGTTTAACTTCCTGATCAGCTTTAATAATTAATATTCTATCTTTCCTCTGAGCAAAAGCAGCCTGCAATGCTTCACCCAGCTCATCCAGAGTAACTAGCTCTTCGTTTAAAAAGAGTATGTTCTCAGCAGTAATCGTTAAGATGAGGTCTTTCTTCAACTGAATTTCAGAGGTAACCGCCTTGGGTAATCTAATCTGGATACCCGGCTGAACCACGAAAGAGGTAGATAGCATAAAGAAGATTAGCAGTAGAAAGACAACATCAGCCATTGGTGCAACATCGAGACGCGTGTTAAGAGTTCTTGACCTTTTGAATTGCATTTTCTTTGCCTCCTTATCTGGTTGAACAGTCTTTTGTAGCAGCAAAGCGAAAGCTTTGCTTCGCTACTCCAATCTTCCAATAGGAGTAGCAGAGCTCGCTCTGCGCCTTCATCGCGAAACAAGTTTCGCTACTCCAAAGGGTGACCAACCTAACCAGGAAATAAAATTTTAATCAATTCTTTACAGTATCTTTCAATCTCAGAAACAAACCTATCTACACGATGGACAAAATATCGATAAAAGAGAAGTGTGGGAATAGCAATGAGTAACCCTGTGGCAGTAGTAATCAGCGCTTCGGAAATGCCTGAGGCTATAATTGCCGGGGAAGTGGCGCTGGCAGCAGCAATGGAATCGAAAGCACGAATCATCCCTATAACTGTGCCAGTAAACCCCATTAAAGTAGACACTGCTGCAATCGTGGCCAAAACAGGCAGATAGCTTTCCACGCGCGGAACCTCTTCTGAAGCTTGCGTTTCAAATGCATCTTCCATTGCTTTTTGTCCTTTACCATATTGGTTCAAGCCAGCCTTCAATATAGAAGGAACAGGTCCCTCGGAATTCTTACAGAAAGTAACTGCTTGCTCGACCATCTTTTGATTCACCAACTCTTTGATTTTAGCCATTAGATTCCTCTCGCCAGCTCTTACTTGAGAAAAAACATGAAACTTGTTGATAATTATCGCCAGAGCCAAAACCGAAGCAATAAAAAGAGGATACATCATTATTCCCCCGCGTAAAAAATAGTTCAGCATTTTAGCCTCCTTTT
>Ga0209979_1001915_pt1 | contig 21296 bp, 21 predicted proteins | sample AnhtaG_FD_183114 | JGI IMG/M metagenome (GOLD analysis project Ga0209979, IMG submission 183114) | Deep subsurface microbial communities from Anholt, Denmark to uncover new lineages of life (NeLLi) - Anholt_01485 metaG (SPAdes) (version 2) | ecosystem: Environmental > Aquatic > Marine > Oceanic...
AGGTAATTAAGACCTTTACCGCTCTTTTGTCTTTGGAAGTTGAGGTTTGAGCTCGGATATCAAGAGGACACTCTTCATTCAGTTTTTTTCGTAAAGATAAGGGTAAAGTGGAGGCCTTGAACCAGTCATCAATTAAATCGCAGAATATTGCTTTTTTTGCTTGTTCTAATCTATATTGGGGTTCTTTCTCTAAAACTTTCTTCATATTAGTTAAATTCATATAATTTAATAATTAATTATATCAAAAACTTGAGAAAGATCATAAACTGGGGCATCCCAATAGTAGAACAGAGTTCACTACAGTGTAAGAAGCTCGGTTCACGGCATGCTCTCGGGAAAAACACCTTTGATTTTCTCTAAGTGATTAAAGCTTACTGTAACTTTTGGGTTTGTGTGTTCAATCAAAATCACATTTTGAAGGGTTCGGTTGCTCGCCTTTGGTCGCTTCCTTACCCTCCCTAGGCAGACATTTTAAGAAATTTTTTATATTAAAAAAATGGGTTTTTGAAAGTTAAAAAAGCTCAGCAGGCGAAACCAATAAGGTTTCGCTTTTTATTTCTGGGGAAAATCAATTGAAAAAAACAGAAAAATGAATTAAAGTAAGATTGTATGGAAAACTTATTACACAATTTAAAAAATTTGCTTCAAAAAGACGAGCGTTTGGTTAGCGAAGGTGAGCTTTTTAAGAATAAAATTATTGAGCTTGCTTTAAAGCTAGATAATGACCTTATCAAACTTCTTTTATCTGACGAAAAGATAAAAGAAGTGTTTTTTGTTAATGTAGGGAAAACTTTGATTTTCGATAAAGATAAATTTCTCCGCTTTATCTCCAACAAGCAATTTTTACCTGATTCTTATACTTCTTTTAAAAATAAAATAGGTCTGATTGTTGATGATAAGTATTTAAGCGAGAAAAAAGAGGTTGTGCTTTCTTGGCCCTATAAGGATTGTATTTTGGAAGGTGGTATGACAAAAGAGGATCAAAAGCGTAATGAAATTTTTTGGAATGAGACACTTGCGCCGGATGAAATAAGTCGCCTACTTGACCCAAAAGTTTTTACTAACGCAAAGCGGATTTATGAAAATGGCGAGTATAAATTAGATAAATTTAGAACCGATGAAAGCGGTGATATTAAAAACAATCTCATTGTTAAAGGTAACAATCTCTTGGCTCTTCACTCTCTCAAAAAACGCTTCGCTGGAAAAGTAAAACTTATTTACATTGATCCACCGTATAATACTGGAAATGATAGCTTTAAATATAATGATAGTTTCAACCACTCCACATGGTTGACATTTATGAAGAATCGATTGGAAGTTGCTAAAGAGGTCTTGAGAGATGATGGAGTTGTTTTTGTACAGATTGATGACAACGAGCAAGCTTATCTCAAAGTATTGCTAGATCAGATGTTTGATAAGAATAACTTATTTAATATCTGTGTTAAAGTAACGTCAGAAAGTGGGATAAAAGTTACTGCCAATAAGCCTGTGAGGGTTAAAGAGTATTTATTGGTTTACGGAAAAAAAGAAGGAACTTTTGTTTATAATCGACAATATGTAAAAAGTAGCTATGATCCTAACTATTCATATTTTGTCGAAAACAGAAGCGAGCCATATCAAAAATGGAGAATAAAGAATATCAAAGAAAAATTTAAAGGGATTTACAAGAGAGAGCCATCAGAAGAGGACTTAATGGTTTTTCAGATTGCTAACAAAGATAAAATATTTTCTGTGCGAGATATAGGGAAAAAGTTAAAAAAAATCTCTGCAAAAAATCCTAACAAGATAATTGAGTTTATAAAAGACACAGGTAGAAAAACGTTGCTTTGGAAAAAGGGCGAAATTATCTTTGTAGAAAATAAAATTAGAGAAATTGATGGGAAAATTTGTCTGACTAAGCATTTAAGCGATTTTTGGAGTGATATAAGTTGGGATGGTATTGCTAATGAAGGGGGAGTTACGTTAAAAAAAGGTAAAAAACCTGAAGCACTTCTTAGAAGGCTCATTGAAATGTCAACTAAAACGAATGAGATTGTTTTAGATTTCTTTATGGGAACAGGAACTACTTGCGCAGTTGCCCACAAAATGGGACGTCAGTATATTGGGGTTGAACAGCTTGATTATGGCGAAAATAGTGCTGTTATTAGATTAAAAAATGTTATCAATGGTGACCAATCTGGTATCTCAAAATCCGTCAACTGGAAAGGCGGCGGTGATTTCGTCTATTTAGAACTTATGAAATGGAATGAAAATTTTGTTGAGAAAATACAGAAGGCAAAGACAAAAGAAGGGCTAAAGAGATTATGGGAGACGATGAAGAAAAAAGCGTTTTTGAGCTATAAAGTTGATATAAAGATAGTAGATGAACACGCTAAAGATTTTGCTGATTTATCCATTGAGAATCAAAAGAAATTTTTGCTTGAATGTTTAGATAAAAACCATCTCTATGTCAATTACAGTGAGGTTGATGATGAGGAGTATGGGGTAAGTGAGGAAGATAAAAGGATTAATAAGGAGTTTTATAAAAGTAAAACATAGGTTTCCATATTTTACTTTTTTGAATAAAATGAAAATATAAGAATTTATATTTTACTTTCAAAAAATATGAAAAAGACAAATTTTATCGCCGGTAAATATAAAAAACATTTTCATAACAAGGAATTTGAATATCAAAGTTTCGCTCCCTCTTTTATCAACAAAAAGTTTGAGTGGAAGGACAAGAAAATTGATATTTTGTTAGAAGAAGCGGTTCGGCTCCTAGGAGAGTTAAATGCTTATTCTTCTTTAGTGCCTGATGTTGATTTTTTTATCCAAATGCATGTGGTTAAGGAAGCTACTATTTCCAGTAAAATTGAGGGGACAAAAACTAATATTGACGAAGCGCTGTTGCCAGAGGAAGAAATTAAGCCAGAGAAGAAAGAGGACTGGAAAGAAGTACAAAATTACATCAAAGCGATAAATCATGCTGTAGAAAATCTGAAAAAATTACCGCTTTGTATGCGGCTTATTAGAGATACTCACAGGATTCTTCTTTCGGGTACACGGGGTGAGGAGCGGCAACCAGGTGAGATAAGAAAAAGCCAAAACTGGATTGGTGGTTCTAATATTCTTGATGCTTCGTTTATTCCGCCATACCATAGCGAGCTACCCGAACTATTAACTGATTTGGAAAAATTTTGGCATAATAATTCTCTTAATATTCCATATATTATTAAAATAGCCCTTAGCCATTACCAATTTGAAACTATTCACCCTTTTTTGGACGGAAATGGCAGAATTGGCCGTTTACTTATTACTTTGCAATTGATCGATTATGCTATTCTATATAAACCTGCGCTTTATCTTTCCCAATTTTTTGAAAAGCACCGTTCTTCCTATTATGATGCTTTAAATTCAGTAAGAAAAGCTAATGACATTGAACAATGGATTAAATTCTTTCTTTCTGGTGTTATAGATACAGCAAAAAATGGGAAAGAAACCCTTGAGAATATTGTAAAACTAAAACAAACTTATGAAAGTAAAATTATGCAACTTGGGCGCAGAGCTAAATCTGGACACAAACTTCTTTTGTATATGTTTTCTCATCCTATCATTAATGTTAAACAATCTCAAAGCGAACTTAATCTATCTTTTAAAGCAGCTAATACTATTGTCAGTAAACTTGAAACATTGGGGCTCTTAAAAGAGATTACTGGTTTTTCCCGTAATAGGCATTTTATGCTTTGGAGATATTTGGATCTATTTAAAAAGTAATGAATATGCTCTACGAAGATTTTAACGCAAAAAGAAGAACAGATGGTGAAGATGTTTTTACCTCGCGTGTTAGCGGTGAGATAGTCCAAAATCTCAATCCAAAGTTTGAGTTGCGAGAATATCAAAAAGAAGCTTTAGGAAGATTTGATTTTTATTTTAATGGCTATCAAAAAAGACAATTTCCTGCACAGATTCTTTTTAATATGGCAACCGGAAGCGGCAAGACGCTGATAATGGCGGCTAATATTTTGTATTTATATAATCTTGGTTACCGCAACTTCATCTTTTTTGTAAACAGCACGAATATTATTGAAAAGACAAAAGACAATTTTTTAAATCCTTTATCTGAAAAATATCTTTTTGCGCCCAAAATTAAATTCGGTGAAAAACAGGTTGATATTAAAGAAGTTCAAAATTTTGAAGCGGCAAATCCAGAGAATATTAATATTATTTTTACCACTATTCAAGGACTGCATACACGTTTAAATTATCCTAAAGAAAATGCTTTGACCTATGAGGATTTTGTGGATAAAAAAATAGTTCTTATTTCCGATGAGGCACATCACCTACAAACTCTAACAAAATCAAAATTGACCAAAACGGAAGAAGAAGAAAAAAGAAGCTGGGAATACACAGTTGAGCGAATTTTTAGAAGCAATCTTAAAAATATTTTGTTGGAGTTTACAGCAACGATTGACTTGGGTAATCAAAATGTCAGGCAGAAATACGAAGACAAAATTATTTTTCAGTATGATTTGAAGCAGTTTCGCTTGGATAAATATTCTAAAGAAATAGAAGTATTGCAGGCAGATTTAGACCCCATTGACCGCACTTTGCAAGCAGTTATTTTAAGTCAATACCGTAGAAAGATTGCTGAGAAATATAAGTTATATTTGAAACCAATACTTCTTTTTAAATCCAAAACCATTAAAGAATCAAAAGAAAATTATGAAGGTTTTTTAGCAAAAATGAAAAAATTATTTTCTAAAGATATTCAAGAAATATATTCACGAGCAAAAGGCACCATGTTGGAAAGGGCATTTAACTATTTCCAAAAAGAGAATATAACTTTTGACAATTTGATTAGAGAACTACAAGAGGATTTTTCAAAAGAGAAGTGTATGCTTTTGGATTCTAAAAATGTTGATGAGGAAAAGCAATTAAAACTTAATTCTTTAGAAAGTAAGAATAATGAAATAAGGGCTATTTTTGCAGTTAATATGCTAAATGAAGGTTGGGATGTACTTAACTTGTTTGATATTGTAAGGTTGTACGATACGCGGGATGGAAAATGGGTTCACGGCAAGTATAAGCCTGGCAATACGACAATGGGTGAGGCGCAGCTTATTGGTAGGGGAGCAAGATATTTTCCATTTCAACTAGATGAAATACAGGATAGATATAAAAGGAAGTTTGATGAGGATATTGAAAATGAATTACGCATCATAGAAACTTTATATTATCACAGCTTCAGCAATCCAAGGTATATTGAAGAAATTAAAACCACTCTTACTGAAATTGGAATTTTGCCAGAAAAGTATATTCAGAGAGATTTATTTATTAAAGATTCTTTTAAAGAGACTGAATTTTGGAAAGAAGGTGTGATTTTTATAAATGACAGAATACAAAATCCAAGAACGGAAATATTTAGTTTGCAGGACGCAAAAATTGAAAAGAATTATAGATACGAATTGAGAACTGGGGAAATTAAAGAAGAAATTATCCTAGATGAAGAAAAGAAACCAAAGTCATCAAAAGATATTGTACGTAGCAAGATAGCATACAAACTTGATGATTTCGGAGAAAATATAGTTCGAAATGCATTAGATAGATTTGAGTTCTATAAATTTGAAGCACTAAAGAAATATTTCCCACATATAAAATCAGTTAAAGAATTTATTTCATCGCTTAATTATTTAAGTAGCGTTGATATAGAGGTTTTAGGTCCAAAAGACAAAATAAATAAACTAACTCCAACTCAAAAATTAGAAATGGCTTTAATTGTAGTTAAAAAGATATCAGAACAAGCAAGAACTAATACTTCAGAATTCAGAGGGACTAAATTATTTAAGGCACAATTACTAAGAGATATTTTTGGCAAAAATGAAGGCAGGAAGACCCTAAAATTGGATAGTGACAGCGAAAGAGCGCAGGAGATGGTAGAAATAAATTTAGTTGATAAAGATTGGTATGCGCAAAACGATTTATATGGAACAAGCGAAGAAAGAGATTTTATTAAATTTATTGATGAAGCTATAGAGAAATTAAGACAAAAATACTCAGATATTGCCTTGCTTCGCAATGAAAAGTTTTTTCAAGTTTTTGACTTTGATGAAGGCAGAGCATTTGAGCCAGATTTTATAATGATTTTGAAAAAAAGGAATAGAACTATTAGTATTTATCAGATTTTTATTGAACCAAAAGGAGACCAATTTAAAGATAATCAAGGTAGGTTTGAAAGTTCTAAAGAGGGATGGAAGCAAAAATTTTTACTTGAGATGGAAGAAAAAGCAGACACTGATTTAAAATTGCAAAATAAACACTTTAAGCTAATTGGGTTGCCTTTTTACAACGAAAAATTAAAACAAATTTTTGAAGAAGTATTTGAGAATAAAATTTTAAATTAAAAAAAATCAAATAAAAACTCTCTCTGTAATTAATATAGAAAGCTTCAGTGCTGAAGAAAGGGGCAGACTTCTATCCTTATATGAAAAACTTAAAAAGGTTTCTTTCCATCCATTTCCAGAGGAGTTTGGGCTTGCTTTGACAGGTGATGGGGCAAGGAAACAGATCGATGATGAATTTATTAAAATTTTAAATCTTGATATAAACCTAAAGTCTTACTATGAAATGTTGGTAAATGAGCCAGTGCTAACTCTAAGAGGATTATAAAAATATATGAGAAATTAAATACAATTTTAACAAAATAAAATATGAACATTTATGAATTAGCATTTACAAGTTATGTTTACAGTAGTTTAGAAAATTTCGATAAAGCATATAAAAAATTCATAGACTTCACAAATAATGATGTTGATATAAATTTGCAATCACATAGACAAGCTTTAATAGAATGGCTAAATTATTGGGGTTGCAGAAACTTTTATAAAAAATACCATGATTTGGCTTCAAAAGAATTGCATGATTGGTATATGCAATATTATTCTTATTTACCACAAAAAAATTTAAATATATGGGAACTTACTACTGATAATTTAGACTTAATTGAAAAATCTTACAAATCTCTTATAAAAAAAATAGCATCTTATGCTCAAAGAAAGAATGGTAGTACTACACCTAAGCGATTTGGACATACCCCATCGTCAAAGATATTATTCGCACTTAGACCAGAATCTCTAATTCCTTGGGATGGTGCGATGAGGAAAGAATTTAAGCAAAAATACAGAATCTCTACTTATAAACAATTTTTAATTAAAGTTATAGACGAGATAAAGGAATTAAAAATATCTTGCCATAGAAATGGTTTTAGATTTGAAGATGTTCCAGTTAAGCTGAATAAAAGTTATGCTACAATTCCAAAATTGATAGATGAATACCACTGGATTACAATTACAAAGAACTGTAAACCTCCTGATAATGAAACACTGGAAATATGGTTAAAATGGAATTCCTAAAAATTAAGGAAATAATATTTAATAAATTAGAACTAAAATTAGAAAGTAATAATGGTTTGGCAATTTTTGCTGAAGAAAGAGCTAAATTTCTATGATGAGCAACAAAAATCCCTGGGATAGTTACTAATACCAACCCACAAAATTATCTAGGAAGATGGATTTATTTTGATAAACAAGGTGAAAAATTAAAAGATAACGATTTTAGCAACTGAAAAATTTTAGAATTATAATTCCTGTAGTAATTCAAGATGCAATTATCAAAAGAAGTACATGATTAACTATTTTAAAAAGATTATAAATAATCTAAAAATTAAAAAGATTGCTGATAATTTTAAAAAACAGACCTGGAAGAAAATAAAAAGCATCGGTCTCTGGCTGGTATTATTCTTTGTCTTTGCGATCATTATTTATTTGACCATAGTTGGTTTAAAGTTTGAATTATCTAATGATTATCAGAATTTATTTAGCGTTCTTACTTCTACCATTGGTACAATAATTGCTATATTCTTTTCATTGATACTTATCCCTCTAAATCAAATTGCGACCAAATATTCTCCTAAATTTTTAAAATACTTAAAGAAGGACTGGGTTTTTATTTCTATTTTTCTATTTTCAGTGTTCGCATTAATTTACGATGTTATTTTTCTACTCGTTGGTTCAACAAAATTGATCGCCATTTCGGCAATTATTTTGTTTGTTTTTTTAATTATTTTACTTGTTAAATTATTTTTGCATATCATTAAACTTTCAAATCCATATAATAGCATTCTCTTACCATCTCACAAAGAGATAGTGAAAACATTTAGAAAAATGATAACTCGATCCCGTAAGGAGTGTGAGGAGAAGACTAAAAAAACATTTAGAGGTCGCGATGATCTAAATAAACAGATAGATATTTGTTTATTTAAAGTAGATGATAGAATAATAGACTATATCCAAGAAAGCCTCTTGCCAATTAGAGAAGTGGCTATTAAAGCAATAAAAGACCTCGATCTTGGGCAAGCAAAAGATGCAATCCAAACGATGATGTCCATTGTAGTCAAATATTTATATTCGAGGAGGCAATATTATGATGACAATGACCCACTACTTTATTTTTTATACACCGAATATAAATTAATAACTCAAGCGGCTAGCAACGAATTAAAAATACGCCTACATCCTTTTATTGTTGATTGCTGGCGTCGGATTGGTATCCAATCGGCGGTTGTTAATGTGAAGGGAATGAAGCGGTTACAAGAAAATTTAAATTTTCTTGTTTCTTATCCAGTTAAAGGTTTGAAAGATTTGTGCGTAATAAACCTATTAGAGATGGATTCATACGCCCCTGGTAAGGCATGCGAGGCATTAGCCGACATTGGGGTTAAACTGATGAAAGAGGGATACGATTATCAGGCAGCATCTATTGTGCAAGAATTAGAAAAAATTAGCATTGTAGCTGAACAGCATGAGATTAAAAATGTATCTGGAAGTGCAAATTACGCCATTATGAGAACTTATACCGCGGGCGTATCATTTAGATCCTCTGGGGGAAAAGATCCGTATAATTTCCCCTATAGAGATATTAATAAGAGCATAAATAACCTTCTTGAAGTTTTTTTAAAAAAGAAAAGGACGACTTTCGATAATATGATTCTCTCACCTTTTATAGGGTGGCTTATAGAGCCATTTAAAGGATTAAATCTTTCTCGTATTTCTGAATACGGAATTTTTAATGCTGAATTGGATAAATTTGCACTTGAAATGAATCTCGAATGTGTCAGGGCTAACATTAAAAGCATAAAAAGAGCTCTCGAGTTGCTTGCATCTCATAAAGATCGGTATTTTTCCAATCAGGCTACTGAAAATCTATATCGTATCATGTTAAACCTGCTGTCATATTTGAACGAAAGCATGGCAAAGGATCATATTTTGTTTTATAAAAAGCATCCTTTGCTTAATAAAGATTTGGCTGACAAAAGCACCGAAGTCATAATTGAAGGGTTTACGGTTCTTTGTGGGTTAGCGAAAGCAAGAGCTGACAAGTATTTGTTCGAGAATGACCATCTTCATATACTTATTTCTCTTTATCTTATTATTCTCTTTGAATATGAGATTCGCTCGAATGAGTTATTTAAAAATCTATTTGAAAAAACACACGGGACTCTCCGTAGTTTATTGATTGAATACAAAGCGCTCCCAGATGCAGATAGTAATGATGATCTTTATAAATACTATCGGCTTCTTACTGTTATTTTGAAAGAAAATAATTTTAATACCTTAGCATCAGATTTTGATGTGCCTGAGTTTGAATATCGATCAAGAGGCATAGTTTTATTTCATGAGAGCCAATATCCAAAAACGGTGTTTAATGGTCAGTGGATAATTAAAAGACTTGTATTTCAAGTTAATACTTATTACTATAATCAGATCGAAAGCGCTTTGAAGTTAGATACTCTTAAGTTTTATTGATAAAAAAATAATGAAATGGCTCAAAAATTATTTCTCGGCTTTTTGAAAGAAATCCAAGCAAGTATTATGAGTTAAGAAATGAATGGTTTACCGATGCCAAATAGGCTAAATAGAAGATGAAAAATAAAGCAATCAAAAAATCTAAAAAGTGGAAACCCTAAGTGCCAAAACATAAACTCACAAAATTGAAAAGGGATAAAGGACTTCTACTGGAAAATCTTTTAGAAGTTGAAGCAACTGACCATAGAGAGATTCAAGAGGAAATTAGAAAAAATCTTAGAAGTTTAGAGTATTATGTAAAGTTAGAGAAAAAGGTTTGGTCAGGACGAGAAGGTAAAGTTGATGCATTCGCTAGAAAAGGTAATTATTCAATAGGTATCGAGGTTGACCATTCTCAAATAAGAAAGAAATCAAAAGCAAAAAATTATGATTGAAAAAAAAGTAAAGGAAGTTTTCTTAATTTATTTGAAAAATAAAGGAGAATATTCTAGACCAAGAAGTACTCATTCTCGAGGGGCTGATATTTTAATAAAAGGAAAAGCGTATGAGATTAAGGGGAGTGATTTTAATAAAACTAGAGTTATTAAACAGCTTATTTCTTATGCTTTTGATTATGAAAGAGTTAATTTAGTTCTTCCATATGATGCTTTAAATCTCACCTTTCTTTATCAATTAGAAGCCATAGAAAAATTTCTAAGCCATCCTACAAGTTATTCTATCGGAGCCTATTTAGTCACTGAAAAAACAGATAGAATTTACGCCATTTATAGATTTAGTAGCCTAAATATTCTTAAAAGCAAAGTAAATACACTCCTGTATCAGATGGGTAAAAAAACTTTTACCTCTTTTTCTGGGAAAGAAAAAGAGAAGAAAATTCAAGATTATGTACTCAGTTTGGGGAAAAAAATAAAAGAAGAATTCAGAAATTTGATTATTAATGAAGGTGAAATAATTGTACTTAAAGGCAATGATATTTGATTAAATGTTTTGAAACAATGACTTGGCTAACAAAAAATTATAAGAAGGCAATTTTTAGCTGAATCCAAAAACAATCAATTTTAGACAAAGTATTTAAAGGAGAATTATAATTATGACTTTTTTAGAAGCCGCCTATAAAATTTTAAAAAAGAAAAGGAAACCCCTTCACTCAAAAGAGATTTTGAAAATTGCTTTAAAGAAAAATTTTATAAAAACAAAGGGTAAAACACCTGAGGCAACGATGAATGCGGTTTTACTTCGTGACATAAAGGTAAAAAGAAACAAATCAAAATTCGTTAAGGTAGGACCTTGTACCTTTGCCGTAAACCCAAGGTATAAAGAAGTTAAAAAGAAAACCAAAAAAATTATGAGAGAAATTAAACAATTTTCTAATCATTTTAAGGGAGAAGATCAAATGACGGTTACTCGATATGAAGGAGCTCAAAATATTCGCCAAATGATGATGGAAAATCATTATATTGAAGCTTTTGTTCATACTCAGCTTGGTATTGAAAAAATATTATGGGATAAAATTGTGGCTATTTTTGAGAGAAAAAAAGCAATGATAGTTAGAAGAACAATCGAAGAAAGTAGAAAAGGTGAAGATAAAACGCATACAAAAACATATGAATTGATAAAATGGGCACATTTTTTAAATGCAATAGACGATAATGAGTTTAGCGATCTTATAGATTTTAATCATAGAAGAAATGATCTTTTCCATAGTCATGGAGAATGGTGGAATAGAAGCGAATATAAAGAAGCACTTATTAAAGGGATTAGATTCTTAGAAAAAAATAATTTGTAGATTTCATGAAAAAATTATCAAAAGAACAAAAAATATTATGAAAAGAAAGATTAAAAAAGCTTTTAACCACATCCTTAAGGGGTTAGAGATTCCAAATATAATAATCTCAATTCGAAAAAGTAGGTTTGAGAAATTGCAAAGAGCTCACGATTCTATTCACGAATTTATGGATTTAGCACCTCTTTGTATCCCTTCTAAGCGGAAAGTAAGTTGGCAACCAAAGTCTGCATTTCTTACTTATCATTGGGAAGCCTTTCATTTAGCTCATAGATCTTTCTTTGAAGCCCTTTGTGGGTATTATACTGCAGGATTTATTCTTCTTAGATCAACTCTTGAATTGATCATTAAAGGAGCTTTTTTTGAGTGTCTAGCACATAGAAAGTTTCGTGAGAAATCCAAGATTTTAGATAAAGATGAGAGAGGGACACAGTTGAAGAAGATGATAAGTAGTGTTATAGGAAATAAAAACAATTTAGAAGAGACGTCTGCTGCCATTTATGATATGGTTATGGTGAGAGTTAATGGTAAAGTGTTTATTGAGCAACCAAAGTACCGCCCTTCAATAAAAACTATGATCCAGCAGCTTGACAATTGGAAGATTCTTAAGCCAATCTTGGATCCAGTAGATAATATTTATGAGATCTATAGTGATCTCTGTGGAGATGTTCATATAATTCCAAATAAAACAGATATCGGGAGAAGATTGTCCAAGGAGAAGGAGCTATTTGAAACCGTTATTATTCCTGAAGAATTAAATAGATTTTCTATCTCCCTCCGTAAAGTCATGGATATGGGGATAGTTATCGAATTGAGTATTTTAAGTGATTGGATTAAACAAGGAAAAGGAGTTAAAGAGAAGCTTAAGGAAAGACTACCTGTAATAGAGAAGGATATACAACTGAACTACTCTTCCTTAAAGATTAGAAATTTACTGAAAAGAGTTAGAAGTCAGGAAGGAGCGAAGTAAAGTATATCCGGAATTTCGAGTGGGAGACAAAAAAGCCCATTGCTGAGCAATTTTTATTTTAAATCAGCTTGATTTTTAAGGCTAAAAGATGATAATTTGAAAAAGATTATGAAAAAAGCTGAAATTTTCTTTCTACCATATCTTTCAATAGAAAAACCACATAAGATTGGAAAAGTGCTTTTTTGGCCTTACCATAAATTTAAAAATGTATATTTAAAGAATGTGAAAGAAGCCTTATCTCGTTTTGACAAAATAGCGGAGCGTTATAGATCTTTTTATAATGATCGTCCTATCAAAACTATTGTCGTAGCAACGTTAGAAGATAATCCAAAGCTTAAACCTCTTTCCAAAGAACAGATGGAGTTAATCTCTGATGCAATTAATTTATTTGCATACATAAGAATTCACCAGATACAGAGACATTTCGCTTTATTCTTTGATAATTATATTTTTCATCGCTATTCTATAAATTTGGATAAGGATACTGGGGGTTTGAATTTACAATCAAGGCGTGGTTTTAACTTTGTAGAATTAGATAAAATCACATTTCAAACTCCTCATCATATTTTTATTGAACTGGCCGACAGGAATTATCCAGAGGAATTTGCCGAAAGTTTGAATAATCTATTTCTTTTAGCAAATAGCTCTGTAGAGGAGGAGAGTAAGGAAGCAAGAAGGATTATCAGAGCAATAAAATGGTTTAATCAATCAAAATACATTGAACCTTTAATAACTGACGAAATAAATTTTGTCTCAATGGGAGTAGCATTAGAGACTTTATTGGGAATTCAACGTTTTTCCAGGAAGGGTGAAGAATTAAGCCACAACATTCAGCTCCTTTTGGGGGAAAGTAAAAATATTAAGAATTGGACAGAATCTTTTTATAAAAGACGCAACCAAATTATTCACGGAGAAAAAGTAAAAACTTTATATTATGGAGAACAAAGCTCTCATATTTTGCTTGCACAGATAGTTTTTGACTATTGTTTAAAAACAAAATTATATTTGATGAAGCTCTGGCCGTATGATGTTAGCTTTAGATCGATACTTTTAGAAAATATAGATTATTATCTCGGAAATAACAAAGAGCGCATTGGAAAATTATTAGAATTTAATCTTCAACAATTACAGAAAAGACAGGAAGCAATAAAATTTGAAAGATTAGGATGGACGATTAACACAGATACGGATCTTTCCGGAGATAAAGAATTTTACAAGAAATCAATCCAAACTATAGCCAAGCTAATTAAAGAGGGATTAGATAATATTGAGAAACAAGCAGCGAAATATAAAAAAGAAATTAAAAATTTTGATTCAGAACTTGAGGCGTTAAAGAAAACTATTAAGGAGATTGTAGATGGTAAAATTGAGCTCGTTAAAGATTTAAAAGCCATCGATGTATTTTGGGGAAAGCCAGAAGATATTAAATTTAAGGCGAAAATCAAGCACATAGAGATAGGCTATGGGATGCTTATTACTGATTTTTATATTATTTTGAATGAATTATATAAACTGTACGAAAGGCGAAAATACAGAGATTAAATAATTAATTCTTTTCCAATCAATAGTTCTAAATGCGTCCAATAGGAGTTATAAAAAATCGCCAAGAAGGTGGTTTTTTGTTAGAATAAGAAAATATAAGGCAAGGAAATACTATGGACCAAAAAGTTTTATATGAACCTATTAAAAATTGGCTAAAATCTAACAGCTTTGAAGCATTAATTACTGGAGGCAAGTCAGAGGTAGTAATACCCATTAGAGATTTAGTCCCAATGGCTTATAAAATTCCAGACCTTATCGGAGTTAATGATTCTAAGCAAGTAATCATTGTTGAGGCAGAGCAAAATAAAAAGAATTTCTTCGATGTACTAGGTAGGTGCATGTTGTGGAAATGTATAGCGACATTTGTTTATCTGGCATTACCTAAAAAAGAATGCCAGAAAGCCAAAATTTTGGAGAAATTTGGTATAGGTTTATTAAGTATAGATAAAAATACAAATAAGGTTAAAGAGTTGATAGTTATGTTGCCTCAAAAAACAACTGATATGTTTAAAGTTTGCGAATTACATCCACTTGATTATGAAAAAGAGAGACAGCTGGCTATACAAATAAAAAATATAATAGAAGGTAGTAATTAACTATTTAAGCTTTATTTAACCTTTACCTAGAAAGCAATTTTAACCAAGTATTTAAAGGACAATTAGTAAATTAATTCTCTTATGCTATAATAAATTAATATGGCTCAAAAACTCCAATTTTTATTAGAAGATATTAAAAATAAAGAAATAGTACTACCCGAGTTTCAAAGAGAGTATACTTGGAGTAGAAAGCAGGCGAAGAACCTTCTCGACTCGTTGCTCAAAGGATATCCCACAGGCTCCTTGTTAATTTGGAGAACTAAGAATCCCCCTGCTCTTAAAAATTTACCGGAATTTGAATCCAATGGCCGGGCAAGTGTTTTACTGGACGGTCAACAGAGGTTAACTGCCTTATATTTGTTTATGCGCAATAAGATTCCTCCTTACTATAAAACTATTTCTACAAGCAAAGATCCCAGAAATTTGTATTACAATTTAAGAACAAGAGAGTTGAAATATTATATGAAGATTGAGATGGAAAATAATCCAGAATGGATAAGGGTTGTAGATTGTTTTGAAAATAAGGTTAATCTCGAAGAGATAATTGAGCAGTTTGATTTGGAAGGAGGAAATGAGAAGAAGTTTAGATTATTTACTAAACTAAACAGTAATTTAAATGCGTTACAAGATCTGGTCAATTATGAATATTCTGTAATGAGGGTCAAGGAGAACTCAGGTCTTAAAGATGCTCTAACAGTCTTTGATCGAGTTAACACTGGAGGGACACCGTTGAGTGAAGCTGATGTGGCCCTCGCTTATATGTGTAGTAACTGGGAAGAAATGAGACGAGAGTTTAAGAAAGAAATCGCTATACTAAAAGTACAGGGATTTGAGTTCGACCTTAGATTTATGATTCGTAGCCTAAACGCTGTAATTAATGGACGAGCTTATTATAATCTAATGCATGATGTCTCAGAAGATCAATTAAAAGAGGGATGGGAAAAACTAAAAAAAATCCTAGCTTATGTGATGAATTTCTTAAAAGATAGGGCTTACATTTATTCTACTGAGGATCTGAATACCCCCAATGTACTTATTCCATTAATTGGTTATCTTTCTAATAATGATTTGAAATTCAAAAAAGAGAAAAATTTAAAAAGGATGCTGTACTGGTTTTATGCAGCTCTGTATAAACGTCGTTACAGTGCAAGTGTTGATCAATATCTGGAAAAAGATCTACAAGTTCTAGGCTCAGAACATCCGATAGAAAACTTAATTGGAATTTTACAGGAGGAAGAGGGAGGGTTAGGGATAAGTTATGCGGATTTACAAGGAAGGTGGATAGGACACCCCCTTTACAATATGATGTGTTTTGTGATTAGAAAAAATGGTGGGGTAGATTGGGCAAATAATCTAGATTTGTCTAATCCTATTGGAAGATCTTATCAAGTACAGAGACACCATATTTTTCCTAAAGCTGTGTTGAGAGGAGCAGGTTATGATACAACTGATAACAAAGAGTATTATAATATGGTGCATGAAATTGCCAATCGCGTTCCTTTAACCCTAAGAGGAAATATGGAGATATTTGACAAGGAGCCCTCAGATTACCTGCCCGAGGTAGAGAAGAACAATCCTGGTAATCTGCATAAGTTCTTTATTCCCATGAACGGAGAATCATGGAAAGTCGAAAAATTTGAGGATTTTCTTGAAAAGAGAAGAAAGTTAATTGTTAAAGCAATAAACAATTTTATGGAAGAGTTAATTGGTAGAAAAACATAGAACATGAAAAAGAAAATTAAAAAATTAGAAAAAGAAATTGAAGAAAATTTAAAGTTACTAAAACATGACAAATAAAATTCCCTATATACCACCAACGTTTAAAGTTACATCTTTTAACTGCTCATTTTGTAATGCTTACGCTAAACAGAGTTGGTATAGGTTGCATGGTTATAATGGTGTTGCTTCAGTAAAGATTGAACATTCTTATGCCTGTAGTTGCTCGCACTGCGGCAAATATTCCATATGGTACTTAGAAAAAATGATCCATCCCGATTTCTCAGGAGTTGAATCACATAATGATGATTTAAACGAAGATATAAAAAGAGATTATCTCGAAGCTGCATCTATAGTTCAAAAATCACCGAGAGGTGCAGCTGCACTTCTAAGACTTGCAATTCAAAAGCTATGTATACAACTGGGAGAAAAAGGTAAAGATTTAAATACAGATATAGGTAATTTGGTAAAGAAAGGATTACCCGTAAGGGTTCAACAATCACTAGATGCGCTAAGAGTGATTGGTAACGAAGCAGTTCATCCCGGTGTGCTAGATTTAAGGGACGATATCAAAACTGCGAGTTCTTTATTTAAGCTTATTAACTTCATTGCTGAGAAAATGATTACCGAACCAAAAGAAATTGAAAAAATTTATAAAAAAATTCCAGAAGCAAAGAAAAAACAAATAAATGAGAGAGATAAAAAACAATAATTAGACAAAAACTACAACCTAAAAATTGGTGGAAGACGAAGTTAAGCCAACATAAACCAAAACCAACTTTAGACAAAGCATTTAAAAGAAAAATAATAAAAAATGAAAAAAGCTAAATATATACACCTTTCGAAATTAGATGTCGCAAAACGGCAGTTAGATGTAGCGATACAACTCTTTCTAAACAATTCTGATGTGGTCGCAATCCACACTCTTACCGCTGCTGCTCATGAGGTATTGAGAGGACTAAGCAAGCAAAGGAATTTGAAGTCTTTCATAAAGGACGAAATGGTAAGAAATATAAAAGAAAAAAAACAAAAAGAATTTGTGAAAATGATAAATGAAGCAGAGAATTTCTTTAAACACGCAGATAGAGATCCCGACAAGTTGCTTAAGTTTTATATTGGACCAACTGAATTTTTATTGTGGGATGCTTGTAGAATGTATCAGATGATTACTAATGAGAGACCCCCTTTAATTGTGGTGTTTAATTTCTGGTTTCATTTGGCATACTCTTATCTCATACTTGATGAAGAAACCCGAAATTTATATGCTCAGTTTCAAACTAACTTTAACCTAAACCCAGAGAATAGAGCACCATTTCTTAATTTGCTACCTTATATTATCAAGATGTTACGGCGTTAAATTAACTCCCCAGTGGTAAAAAACGATAATTTAAAGAGAAAATATATAAAACCCATTGCTGGGTTTTTTTATCGCTAATAAGGTGGTTTTTTGATAGAATGAGAAAATATAAAACAAGGAAACCCTAAGTGCCAAAGTATAAACTCAGAAAATTGAAAAGTGATAAAGGACTTCTACTGAAAAATCTTTTAAAAATTGAAGTAACTGACCATAGAGAGATTCAAGAGGAAATCAGAAAAAATCTTAGAAGTTTAGGGTATTATGTAAAGTTAGAGAAGAAAGTTTGGACAGGGCGAGAAGGTAAAGTTGATGTGTTCGCTAGAAAAGACAATTATTCAATAGGTATTGAGGTTGATCATTCTCAAATAAGAAAGAAATCAATTAAGAAATTAAATGCTTTAAGAACAGATTTGACGATTTTTGCCATTTTCACAAGCCACATCGAGTATAGAACCGTGTGGAGGGCACATATCCGCTAATTGGCTGACGAAACACTGATGGTTTTATTTTGTCGTTGAACTACTTTTTACTCTTAACAATCACTTTCGCCCAACTGGCAGCACGCTCAACTTCACCCTCTTTAAGCGGACCTTTGGTAGCTTTAACAAAGAAGCCCTCCGGTGACACTATGAGAGTCCCGCCATTTCTTTTCAGACTGTCAGCGATTCTTCCTGCGGCATAGCCAAAGATTCTGACCAGTCTTGTTGAGAATCTGGTATCGAACGCAGCCACATTGATACCCCTAATAGTAGGCTCCGAAACTTTGTTAAGGAAGTCTTGAATCGCCCGCGTCGGCCTGCCTCCCTGGGTCGGAGAACCGACGATGAGAAGATCAAATACTTTTAATTCGGAAGAATTCACTTCACCTACACGGAGCACTTTAACCTCACCGGTAATAGCATCACCAATAGCTTTGGCAATTTTCTCTGTATTCCCATAGACCGAGTCATAGACAATTAAAGTCTTCATTGCATACTCCCGTTGTTAAAAATTTTGTCTTGTTAATCATTATAGTATAAAGCGCGAGATTATATAAAACTTACTTCTTTTTTTACTATAGTAAAAATGTAAAATTGGAAAGCAAAAGCATGTACTAATATATTTTAAAATTTACTTTTGCTATAGGTGCGTTGCCCCCACGAACCGCCGCCTGCTGAATAAAAAAGTGCTGATACAGTGGGAAAAACCCTGGAACTTGTTGGTTGAAAGAAATTAAAAGTAGCGGATGGCTGAGGATAGTAAACACATTAAGAACTATTTATTTTAAGGATATAATTAGTCACACTCCAGAAATAAAAACATTTAAAGAACAATATTCCTTTTAAATATTGTAATACATATTAAAGGGTAGGGGATATTAAATCTCTGTAATCTCTGAACTCTAGACCGCGCCCTAGTCTCGCCTTAACTTTCGCGAAATTAAAGAGTGATTTTAAAATTTAATTAAAAATTATTATAAATATGGAAAATCAATATAAAATAGAAGAAAATAAAGAAAAAGATAATAAAATCAATAAAATTGTATTCATTGCTGCTCTTCCACCAATAATGTCAGCTATTTCAATTGATGAACTTGGAGATGGTGCAAGAATAAAGCTTGATATAAGCAGAAAATATTTAAAAGAAATAATTGAGCTCCAATTACTTGCTGGACAGAGTTTTAGAGTAATTATAGAACCAACAAAAGAGGATAATTATAAATATGAAAGGTAGAAAACCACTTCCAACAAAAATCAAGATTTTAGAAGGAAATCCAGGCAAAAGATCATTGAATCTAAATGAACCAAAACCAATACCAATATCACCAGAATGCCCAGATTGGTTACTTGATGAAGCAAAAAAAGAATAGAATAGACTTGCTCCAGAATTAGAAAGGCTTGGATTATTAACAATTTTAGATATGGCAACTTTTGCAGGATGTTGTCAGAGTTATGCAAAATGGAAAATAGCAGAAGAATTTATTAAAAAAAATAAAATGACATATGAAATACCAAAAAGAGATAAAGATAGTAAAGTTATTTCAATTTATATTGCAGTATTTCCGGAAGTTTATATTGCTAGGTAATGCTTAAATCAAATTAAAACCTTTGCAGCAGAATTTGGTCTAACTCCATCTTCGAGAGAGAGAATATATCTACCAAGTTTAAGTATAGAAGATGAACTTGTGTGCAGTGGGGCTAATCTCCAGCTATTACTTACCATTTATTTTTTATTTTATTAGGTAATCTATCTTAATATATTATTATTTATAATGAATGTGGAATAACATAAAAAAAATTAAATTATTGGAAGAGCAATTAACATACCAGAAATCTAGCTGGATAAAAAAACTTTTTAAAAGATAACTAAAATATGGGAAAAAGGATTAATAATGACCAAAAAAACTATAATTTTATTTCTTATAGTAGTAATATTGATTAATATAATATATTGGATTAGTTTAACTCTTACATTAAGCAAAGCCTCAAGCTTTAAATAAAAATTAATTGAGGGTTTTTTATTTAATAATAGAGAGTATACTGTAATAAACCCAATAAATCTTTTAGCAATAACAGGAATTGTATTAATATTAATAGCAATATCTTTTATGATAATTCTTTTAAATAGGAAAGATCGAAATTTTAAGGAGTATTAAAGATGAAAAGAAATAATCTAATTAGAATAATATATCTTTATCTTGCTACTTTAATTGGTTTGGTTCTCATAATTATAGGTTCAGTAAATTTTATTAATATGGGATTAAAGACCTTTATTTTTACTAAAGCCGAAGAAGATCAACGCTATGGTTATGAAACGATGATTTATGATACACCAATTAGGAATATTGAGAGACTTGAAGAAGATGAAAGACTATCTGAAGAAGAAATAGAACTTATTAAAATGTGGTTAAGTGATTATAAAGATTTGAAGGAAAGAACATCAAAAATTGACTATGTCATTATTAATAGACACAGAGATGCTTCGATAAATTTAGCTTTAATTTTAGTTGGCTTGCCTCTGTATATTTACCATTGGAGAATTATTAGAAAAGAATTTAAAAAGTAAAGTCGAATAAGGGTTGAATGTTATAATGATTTATTTATTCATGCTTACTATTTAATTCTTATATTCTTACTATGTATTGTTAATAAGTTGGGTTAACACACTCTTTACATTCCAAATTGGCTAGGTGAGTTGGGGTTATCTTATATGATCTTAATTCTCAATTTATTTCTAATCTTTTATTGACTCTTTTAAAACCTCTAAAAAACGTAAAAAACGCTTAAATTTAGCACTTGTGAAAATTATGGGGTAATGGGTTCATACCCCAGTTCACGAAATAGTTTGGCAATTACTTTTCGTCCCTCCTCGTTAGTATGTTCTCCATTCGGGTCCTATATAGCCCTTTTCTCTGGGGTCCTCATCGTGATTTGGACCATTGAATGCATCATACACATGTGCAACCGGAACATTGTGTGCTGCAGCAGCTTGGTGAATGGCTTTATTTAGATTC
>Ga0209979_1001917_pt1 | contig 21279 bp, 16 predicted proteins | sample AnhtaG_FD_183114 | JGI IMG/M metagenome (GOLD analysis project Ga0209979, IMG submission 183114) | Deep subsurface microbial communities from Anholt, Denmark to uncover new lineages of life (NeLLi) - Anholt_01485 metaG (SPAdes) (version 2) | ecosystem: Environmental > Aquatic > Marine > Oceanic...
GATAGTTGTCGCACTTGTAGGTGGAGTTGTTATGATTGCCGCGTGGAATGCTCTTCCAGAGAAAAGAGAATATTTATAAAAAAACGAATTTAACTTTAGAGATTATTTAAATATATCTTGGAAAAGGTTTCATTAACATTACAATTTAAAAATCTCTCATCGTAGGCTATTTTTCCGAGCTTTTTTAGATGATTTTCATATTTCGATTTCTTTTCTTTATTATAGGCTCTTTTAGAGCTTGGAAATAATTCTTTAATTCTTTTATCTTGGTTATAATCATTTTCATATAGATGCTTATATATGAGAAGTTTGATAGTTTTATGGAAATAAGATTCTGCTGGAGTACTAAGTAGTGAAATTGCTTTCATCTAACTGGAGTATCAAGAATATTGTTCTTTTGATTAAATTTGTATCAACTGACTAATATAGGTGGACGGTATTTCAATTTCTTGAATTTTCACTAAAAATCTCACGTTTACCAGTGAATTCGTCCTAAAAAAAATAAGATTGTAACTAAATTACCGGCAAAAAATAAAACAGAGCTTCCCTTTCTTCCCTGAGGAAGGACGTCTCGAATTATCATATAAAATAGTATTCCTAAAACAAAAGACAGTACATAATTTGTTAACAAATTATCAAGTTCTAATATAATTCCTAAAATAGCACCCGATAAAGGTAAAACTGAAAGTATTATTTTGCTATATTTATCGTTTAACCGAGTATCTATTGAATCCAAGGAGATTGAGGAGGTTATCATCTGCAGAAATAGCGGAACTGCTAAAGTGACGACTACGGAAAAATCTAATTCGACTAATGAAGCAATAATGAATCCTATCAAAAAATTATCTAAACCAAATCCAATAACGTGTACTATTTTTAGGTTTTCTAATATTTCTTGCTTATCCGTTACATGTCTATATACATATTTCTCAACAAGATGCATTAGTAGAAAACCAATCAGCATGAAAAGAAATAAAACTTCAGTAACTCCATTAATGATAACATCGGGTACTAAAATCAGAAATAATAGTGAAATAAGCAATCCAGCGCTGAAACTCAGAACAGCATCGCGATGTCCTCCAATTAAACCAGAAATTCTATGGCCGAAAAAGTCTGTTAATCCCATTACTACAGCAATTATAATTATTATCACTATTGTTAGGTCAACCATAACTTTCCCCTTAAGTATAAGATAATCTTGAAGACTATTAACAAATAAACTTTAATCTAATATTAATATTGAGAGAATTTGAACTTCTTTTCACAATCAGATTTACTCTTCTGTCAATAGTGAGAATGTATTTAATAAAATAATATCAGATAGGTTGACATTAAAAATTTTTCTTTAAATAGAATTAGAATATTAAAAATCCAATAAACTGTATTCAGTAAAAAAGTAAATATAACTACAAAATGTGATAAAAATGGTAGATAAACATAGTCAAAGCTTTTTCGGACAATCAACAGGACTCACGCTTCTTAACTCTTCAAAATCGGATTCTTTTATATTTTTTAAGTGTATTAAGAAAAAACCAGACGGATCGTGGGAAAAACCCTCTTTAGGAGAAGGAAAGACGATAAAATGCAACTTGGACGAAATAGTTATGATTCTTGATGTATTACAAAGAAATAGCGATTCCTGGTCTAGCTATCATAATTTTAATGATGTGAAGACTCAGATCTCTTTTAAATGGGAAGATGGGGCTAAGAAAAAACTTCTGATTTATATTGGTAACTATTCTAAAATGTTAAATTTTTCTCAAACTGAGATTTTCCGGCTATTATTAAAGCACATTTTAGAAGAAAAAATAGAGTTTGCGACGATTTCAAAAATACCTTCAGGAAAAGCTGTTGATAGCAGTCCTAAATATAATGAACAACGGAATCAAGATAATAAAGCTACAGTATTACCTGTTGTTAAAGAATCCATCGAAAATAAAGAAAACGAAGTAAGTCAAATAAATGGAGTTATAGAGGGAGAAACTGAAAAAGCGTTGCTTATCCAATTTAATAAGGATAAAGAAATTTGGATTCCTAAATCGGTAATCCGATCAAACTACGATTCTTCAAACGATGTCTCTCAAAACTTTATAATTGATAACTGGATTCTTAAAAAAAATAATATTCCAAATTAACTAACTTCTTTTTATCTTTTAGAAATATTGGGTAAATATTCGTCGTCGCATAGTTTTTTTAATTCTTTATTATAATCAATCATTTTTTTTGTAATTTCTGGATGAGAAAGGAGCTCGACCTCGGATTTATCGTCGTGATCCCATAATAAATAGGGTGTGTCCTCATTTGGAACTTCCTTTTTAACTAGTTCTATCCAATCGTTAGGTAATTCATTTTTTAATTCTACATCTAACATCCTCGCTAGGAATACACTCCATGCTCTTGGAACGACAGTCATGAGATAACCACCACCACCTACCGCAACCCATCTATTATTACAATAATCGTGAGAACTAGTATAAAGGGTTTGAGCAATATTTTTGTAGGCCGATATAGAAGCTCCCATTTGAGTTAATGGATCGTTGAAGTACATGTCAACACCTAATTGAGTAAATAACACATCGGGGGAATAGGCTTCTAAAATTCTAGGCACGCAGTATCTAAACAGTTTTACAAGCATTCTGTTATTAGTTCCGGGGAGTAAAGGGAAATTTAAAGAAAATCCTTTTCCCGGTCCTTCACCAACCTCATTTGTGTGTCCTGTGCCGGGAAATAAAAATTTTCCACTTTCATGAAAAGAAATAGTTAAAACATTAGGATCGTCGTAAAATAACCATTGTACGCCATCCCCATGGTGACAATCGATGTCTAAATACGCTATTCTAATATCTTTTTTTAAATGCTTTAGGTGATGTATCGCAACAGCGATATCGTTGAAAATACAAAACCCTGAAGCTGTTTTTTTTTGAGCATGGTGTAATCCTCCAGCAGGATTAAAAGCAATTATAACATCATCGTTTTTCCATACTGAATCTGCAGCTACGATACTTGCTCCACATACAAGAGCTGAGGCTTCATACATTCCTCTAAATATGGGATTGTCACCTGGACCTAAACCGTATAGATAGGGTTGAATTATATTATCTTTAGGGTTTGCACTCAATTTTTTAACTACTTCAACATACTCGGGATCGTGCGCTCGTTCTATTTGTTCTTGAGTTGCTACTATCGGTTCTTTTATTTCCAGCCTTTTGTGACTCAGAAGATTTAGTTTTTCCATAAGGTCATAGGTTAATTTCAGTCGTAATGGGCGTAACGGGTGATTAGGTCCAAAATCGTATAACCCATATTGGTCTGTGTAAACTAAAGCAACTTTGTCATGCATAATACTATTATAAATTTAACCGACTATTTATTTTTTTTAAGGATAATTTATAAAAATACTAAACAAATATTTTATGGGAAAGTCCTCACAGAATACATAAGATTATATTATATGAGTGTCATATAAAAAAATATAGATCGTAAAGTATGGTACTTAATAACCTATTCCTCCTCTATTAAAAATGAGCCTAAGATTTAGAAAATTCGTGGAAAGAGTAGCGAAAGACAACGAATTCAAACCGCTGAAAAACAGATTACTATACTATTTACAAAAAGAAAGCCAAAATAAATACAAAAATTATCCTCGACTAATTGGGTTAATGCAAACATATTGGCCAAAATACAAAGAAGGCTCTAGAATTTCCTACTTACTTAGGGATCATTACAACGAGATATTTACCTTTTATTTGAATACACTCTTTCCTTTCAGAAAGAGTGGCTTAACTTTGACTGATCCTGAAGCGCCAACGCCGGTCGATTTTAAATTGGTCTATCATTATCACTATACCTTAGCAGAGATTAAGGTTGTTGAGGAAGTTCTAAAAAAACGTAAAATAGAAGCCAAAGTTGATAGTATTTTAAAGAGATTATTAATTTTCGCTGTTAGTTCGTTTAGTCCTATGATTGAGCAAATATTTAAGCGTCCGTTCGCATTCCAATTCTCGAGCATTGATGCTAATCATTTGAAGAATGGTGAATGGGAAGTAGTTGCAATAATTTCAGCCAGAGAGCAATAAATTTATTATTGACTAATAATTGCTCTGTAAAATTAAAATTTTATTCTATTATAGAAGGACAGCAATTTATTTCTTCAAAAAAGATCCTAAATCCATCATCTCGCCATCACCCTTTTTAACTTGGATCTTTCCTTTAATTCCCTTAATTTTTCGTTCTAAATAAATAATCGCATCCAAAGGTATCTTTCTCGGGACGCCACCTTGCCTATTGATAATGGCAATTAAATAATCTATATTGGCTATAACATCCTGACTTACCAATTCGTTGAATATTGCCTGGTATACCATTGGCTCGTTCTTTTTTATATTTTCTAAATAAGAAAAAGCATCTGGTGCTAGAACAACTCGTAACACATAGACGATTTTATCATTAATAGATAAAACTCTCTCTTGGCTTGCTTGCTGTCTTTTTTGAGCCTCCACAAGCGCCATCATTTTTTTCCTACGCAATTTTTCTAATTCGTGCTGTTCCTGATCCTTGTTAGACTCGTCCATCTTTGCAACCTAATTAGTTTGTATTTACCATAAAATTAAGAATTTACTATTTTTAAAGCAATGTCTAATGCTCTTATACCATCGTCGAGGGTAACATACTGTTCTTTATCGTAAAGAAAATTATTTATCTCTCTCTTTAAGGGTTCGTCACTCCTTAAGGGTGTAAACGAAGTATCTTTGGTAATTGGATGTTCTCCCTGCAAATCTATCCCAGAACGTATATTTACTTGTTGAGTAATGAAATCGGCGGATATACCACCAAATTCCCCATTAACATAAATTCTCCTGAATTTCGATGGAGTTAACCAATTTGATTCAATTTGTCCGATGGCTGCACCAAAATCTAAAATAATGAATGCCGCATCAGCATGAATACTATCTTTGTAACATTTTTTTATCCCATAAGCGTTTACAATCTTGTTCTTACTCATAATTTTTTCTTGAAGATAAATGTCGTGGATTGACAAATCAAGAATTACTCCCATATCCCAATCTCTCTTAGGATACAGACCAACGCGTTTAGAAGCAATTGAGATAATTTCACCAATTTCATCAAGATGGCTTAATAATTTATCAACGACCGGATTAAAAAGTTCAATAAAACCCGGCATTATTCTAATATTATCGTAATCTTTAAACGAGGCTAAATCGCTCAACTTAAGTGCCATCGGTTTTTCCATTAAAATATCGATACCCGCATCAGCAAACTTCTTAGCGATTTCTGGAATGTATTTGGGTGGTGTAACTATGCTTACTGCGTCTATCGATTCGTTTTTAATCAAGTCATCTACGCTAGTATAAACATTTACTCCATCGTATTGTTTTGCTAATGGTTCTATTTTAGTTTCGTTGGTATCACATATTCCAACAAGCTCTGAAAGGTTATGAAAGTTTCTTATATGAGCCCTGCCAAACCAACCAGCACCAACAACAGCAGTTCTTTTCTTTCTCATTTCTCTCTATCCAATATTCTATAAAAAAAATAATACTGCTCAGAATAAGAATTTTATCAAGTTAGTAGAAGTATGTAATAATGTTTATCAATATACGTTTCTTTAATTTTTTGTAATAAGTTGCTTGATTAGAAACATGAAAAAAAAATATCATAAATTTTCTGGCCTATTAATAGGTATTTTCTTAATAAATTGCGCTTTCACTTCTGTTTTTATGTTCCCACCTAAATTCCAAAATAATGATTTTATCTCTCCTATGGGAGATGATAGTGTTGAGACGGTTTTTGATTATCCAAAATTAGCTCAAATCAGCGGGAATTTCTCTCGTTATAATTTAACTGTAATTATGGACGAAGCAAGCTCTTTTATTGAAGGAAATTTAACGGTTGATTTTTATAATAACGATGGCGTGAATTATACAAGAATTCCTTTTCACATTTATTTATCCGGAATGGAATACGCTTCAAGACCGGGTCTCATTGAAATTGTAAATGTTACCGATTTAGATGACCCAAATTTAGCAATCCCGTTTGATGTATATTCAGATCAACAAATTATGTGGGTAAACCTAACAGCAAATTTAGAACCTCAAAAAAGAGCAGAATTTATTATTCAATTTAACGCAACCATTCCAGATGGAGGAATTGATAGATCCAATTCTCACGGAAGTGATATAAACAATTCAACCATTTATAAGTTTGGGAGTTTTTATCCTATACCATGCGTTTATGACAATAAAGACGGTTGGAACACTGATTCTTATTTGACCACGGGTGATCCATTTTATATTGATATGGCTTATTATAACTTCTTTATCGAAGCATCGAGCGACATGATAATAGCAGCAACCGGAGGTTTAGAAAAGAAATTAGAAAACGGCGCAACTACATTGTATCACTTTAATCCTATTTATCCTGTACGGGAGGTCACTTTTTCAGCTTCGAAATATTTTCAAGTACAATCAAAAATTTCAAATGGTGTGAATGTTTCAACCTTCTTCCTTAAAAAAGACTTTGATTTTTGGAATGTTAATGCCTTAAATCACACAGAAAATGCTCTAATTCTCTTTAATAACACTTTTGGAATATATCCTTACCCAACACTTAATGTTGTAGAAGAATACACAGAATATGGAGGTATGGAATACCCAAATCAAGTGTACATTTCGGAAGCAATAGAACACTGGGGGGATATTCTCTATGATAATTCAAGGTACTTAGAGAAAATAATTGTTCACGAGGTATGTCATCAATGGTGGTATAATTTAGTTGGAAACGACGAAATAGATGTGGGATTTTTAGATGAAGGGCTAACTTGTTGGTCAACTGATTATTACGGTGAGATTTATCACCAAAACTGGGAATATTTTCAAAAGGAGCACTATATTGATGAAGTGAGAGTTTATTACTACGCATCGTTTGGGTTAAGCTCAAAAATAAATCAAACAGTTTACGAATGTATAGCTACATATACTGATTATGTCCATATCGCCTATAAAAAAGCTCCTCTAATTTTTGAAAAGTTACGCCTAACTCTCGGACTTACAGACTTTTTAGAAGGATTAAAGTTATATTTTGAGAGACACCAATATGAGCTCGTCATATTATCAGATATTCAGCAAGCATTCGAGGACATAGTGGGGCAATCGCTAGATTGGTTTTTCTTCCCATGGTTTGATAACGAATTTCTTCCAAATTATGCTTTTTCAAATCACAACTATAATACAGATACTAAAAGGTTAACTTTTACCATTGAAGATCTTAACGAGCCATTGAACCATTACAAATATTCTCAGCAGGTTCCATTAGCTATTTACGACGCATCAAAACAGCTTATACTCAGTGAAGATGTCTGGATTAATGGAACAACCGAATTTTCCTTTATTTTACCAAACGATCCAAGCAAGGTCAGCCTATTATACGATAATTACATTTTAGTTCAATTAGATTTTGACAGTGAACTCAGGCTAGATTTAATTGTTAACCAAGCTATACCTGGATACGATCTTTATATTCTTATTTTGGTAAGTTTGCAAATACTCGCAATCTCAATTGTTATCATCAGAAAAAGGTTAAGAGATTAAAAAAGAATTAAAACTGACGAATTAATGATGTAAAAAATTTTAGAATATAATTATTCTAAAGAAGAAATTAGTCCCCCCTCTCGGAATCTCATTTCTTCCACAAAGAACAGATAATTTGAGCCGAGGACCTCACGGTATCGGCTGACAATACTTCATAGGTAAAAACCTTGGTATGCGATATTGATCTACAGCCGCGCGCTCTGACCAGCTGAGCTAAGGGGGGTAAAGTTTCGATATACTTTTTAATTAATATAGCAATATAATTTTTACGATTTTCTATTAGATGTCGCATGAATGAAGGGAATTTATAATTTTTAAAAACAAAACTTTTCAATCTTGGTAGATTTCATAAAATGTTCCATTAATTTGTAATAAAAATCTAAATAGCACAAATTTTTTTAAAGAAAACTCTAACTATATAGTTAATACGATTTAAAAAATCAATAAAAAAGTGAAATTTAATGCGAGAAGAAACTGACTATACGGAAGCTATTGAAACTTATAAGGATGATGCTAATATCATTATCGAACCATGGGGGCGTAGTATCGATCACCTTCGACTTACAATAATAGGGAAGGAAGGAACGCCTTATAATAAAGGAAAGTTCATTTTCGAAGTTAAGTTCCCTGAAAATTATCCATTTGCTCCTCCATACGCATACGCAGTTACACTAATGTGGCATCCTAACATAGACAGCAGCATACCTCCAGGAAAACTTAATATTTGTTTAGATCTGATTAATCCGGACCTTGTTGGCAAGGTAGACGCTTCAACTGGAGCATCAGGCTGGACTCCTTCAAAAACTTTAACCAATATCGTAGAAGCCTTAAAAGGCATGATGCACGTAGAACCACCCTTCTTTAACCCAGGAGATCCTCTTAACCACGAGGCGGGTGAGCAATATTTCAGAGCTCAAAAGAAGTTTGAAGCAAAAGCTAAGTCATGGACTTCTAAATATGCCATGGATTAGAATTAAATACTATTTTTTATCCCCTATTTTTTATAGATTATTTCTTCCGCCACTATAATAAAAATATTTATAAAATTAATTAGATTAAAGCAAAGTATTAGTTCTTACGAGATGGCTATACTAAAGAAGTCAAAGGGATTAAAGTCAAGATTGATTGAACTGACCAAATTCGATATAAAAGATATGGAAGGTTCGTCCTCTGAAGATACAAAGAGGATAATTCCAAAGGTCTTTAAAACGATTCGGAAAGCGATTTCAACCTATAAAAAGGAGATTGAAAACCTCCCAGAAAGCGTTCAGTCTGCCCCTAAAGAGTTTTGGGAAGAGTTGATAGTTCAAGCTAAAAAACTAGGAATTGATCTTGTAGGATTTGCCCCAATAGATGAGGATTTTATGTTTGAGAACGATCATGTGGGTGGAATCGAAGTTTTGTACGAGAATGCAATCGTCTTAGGAATGGAAATGGACTACGAAGCTATAGATACGGCACCTGAACCTCCAGCTGGAATTGAATCTCTAAATATTTATGCTGAGTTAGGTGAAGCCACTAATGAATTAACAAAATTTATTCGATCAAAAGGATATCGAGCAATTGGTTGTCATCCTCTCGGGGGACCAATTCTGTATCCCGCTATGGCAGTAAAAGCGGGTTTAGGTAAAATTGGAAGGCAAGGTCTGTTAATCACTAAAAAATTCGGTCCTAGACAAAGGTTATCTGTAATATCAGTTAATATTTCTCCTCTTCCAGATGTTGCTCAAGAAACTGTTGATGTCGAGCAATACTGCAAGAAATGTAAAAGGTGCGTTAATCTGTGCCCTGTGAACGCAATTTACGACGAGCCAATTGTTAAAGAAAATGGCATTGTTACCCGGATCGACGGTGAGAAGTGTATAGAACACTTTTACAAAACTACGGGGTGTTCTGTGTGTATTAAAGAATGTCCTTTCCATAAAATAGGATATAAGGCACAATTCTATGCTCGCTTATGAACTCATTATAAAATTCTCTGTTAAAACTTAATTTGGATAAAAAATTATCACAATTAGTAATAGAAGAAGATTTTTTCGAGCGCATGGCAAAAAAGATACCATTTTCATTTATAGGTAAGAAAGTTATTGTTTTTGACTTAGACGGCACTATTGTAAGATTAGTCGCTGATTGGCATTCGTTACGTAAGGTTTTGAATACCCGATTTACTGAAAAAAATCGAGAAGATCTCAATTTCAAAAATATGTCGACAATCTTATCTAGAATCATTGAGATGGGTGATGAAGAAGAACTCCAACTGAATTTTAATCTTATGCGGCAATACGAACTTGAAAATATATCGAGTAACGAGCCAATTAAGGAAACTATTTATTTTATTAATAATAAAGAGTTATTTGGAGTATCTCCTAAAGCTAAATTGGCGGTTTTTTCGCTAAACTTTCGATCAACTATTCTCAAATCACTTGAAATGGCAGGAATCGTTGATAAATTTGAGTTTTTTGTAGGGCGGGAAGACGTTAGAAAATGGAAACCAGAACCCGATGGCTTATTGAAAATTTTAGATTATTTCAAAGTTAATTCTGAAGAAATGATTTATTTTGGCGATGTAGAAAAAGATTTATTAGCGGGAGCTAGCGCAGGAGTAGAGTCTTACTATATCGACACTCTTATTAACCACGTAAGAAATATAAAAAAATCTTGACAACTGTGATTTGAGTTTACATAAAGGAATAACTTTTCTACATGAAAGTAATAATCACGTTGTATTTTTTAATTTCTGATTCTACTTTAGCCTTACCAAGTGGGGTGAGAGTTATTATATCGTTGCTTTTTATTTTTAGTGTCGTTAGTTTTATAGTTGGATCCTTAAACTCACCGCTCATATAAGGATTCCAATACATTTCTTTATTAACCGGATTAGTGATCATCCAAAGAATGGGTTCTAGATATTGACCTATTATTCTCATAGCTTTAAAAATATAACCTATATCGGCATCAAAAGGGACGACTAATTGTACAGTTTCTTCGCCCTCAATATTTCCGCATGCTAAACAATCTTCTCGTTTGGTGATGTGTAATTGATCAAATTGGCCATAAACGCCATTATAATTAACATAAGGAGGATCCATAGGTGGACCAATATTTCTTCCATGTAATCGAAATAACAGTTTTAACGCTTCTTGCGATTGAATGCTAGAAATTATAGAACTTACTGATTGAATTGCCGCAATTTTATTACCTAAGATGTTTTCCATTTCTTCAAATTTATAATCTTCTCCAAATGTATCTTTAATATTTTCTTTCCACTCAGTAATTTCTTCTGGCGTAAGCGTTTCTAACTTTTCTTCAGAAACATTCTCCTTGAAAACTCTGCCTCTTAAAGCCTCCAATTCTTTTTGAGCTAAAGACTTTAATTTTACCACGTCGTCGTCAACATTCATATCAGGTTTAAAACCGTATTCTTTTTCGAAGATAACCTCCGCTTTTATAACGCAATGGTTTCTGTTTCTTGGAAGCCCTTTTAAAGTACACGCCGCAACTAATTTATCATCTGCAGGAGGGATTGGAACTAGACACCGGTAACAAGGTGTTAGGTTTAAAATGTCCTCAGCGTATTTTTTGTCAAATTCTTCTTCTACCTGTTTTCTTACTAATCTTCTAAATGGTTCGAGTTTCTCTTGCTTTAATCTCTCTATCAAGTATTCTAGCTGTTCAATTTCTTTTTGTGCATCTGAGTACTCTGGATTATCAAATTCCCACATTCTCGTGTCTACAACATTTTCGATTTCAAATTCTCTGTTTTTATATTCGAGCCCTGAATCTTTAGGGATGACTACTTGTACATGACCTTCAAAACCTACTGTTCCTCCCTCTACCATTGGTTTTTTTATCCGAAGGCAAATCTTATTCAAATCTAACCTTGCATTAAAGTTATCTAAAGCGGCAATGACGACATCACATTCTTCGTAGACCGAAATTGCTAATTTCTGGAGTTTTTCAAAGTAAAAATCAACTTTCAAGAATGGATTCATGTCTTTAAGCCTTTCAGCTGCGACTTCTGCTTTAGGACGCCCCTCATCCCCCGGTTTGAATAACATTTGGCGAGATAAATTAGATGTTTCAATGGTATCGAGGTCTACTAAAACTATTTTTCCAATACCCATTAATGCAAAATCCTTTGCTATTTCGCACCCTAAAGCTCCCACACCAACGATCATGATACAACCATTGCTTACAATTTCTTGATCCCAACCGTCGATTAATTGTTGGCGGGCGTACATACGGGATTTTTTGATCTCTTCCTTGTTGTTGTTTACAGTCATTTTAAATATCCCTAATTTTTATTATAATATATATTAATTATCCTTCAAGAAAATTTAAATTCTTTTAGTGTTTCTTTTTGAGAAAGCCTTGTTTAATTTTTATCATCTTCATAGTTCTTCCCATTTCCCAATTTTTAATTATTGGTAGTTTCAGAGAGAATGTTTTTCAACCAGTCAATTCACACTTAACTAGTTAGGTAGGAATTAATATTGTAGGTTTAGTTTACGCAAGAATATTATATAAGAAGGTAAACAAAAGAGATATAGATTAAGAAAATACGATTATTTGTTTTTTGATACTTCCTTCAACATTTTCTTTATTTCATCTGCCTTTTCTTTATCCTTTGCAATTTCGGCTTCTTTTTTCTTATCTTCTATTGCTTTTTTTGATTCTAACAATTCCCGTGTTAAATCTTGCTTAAAATTTAATAAGTTTAACATGTCTTTACGGAATTCCTTTGATTTAGAAAGGATCTTTTCTTTTTTCTGCCGAGATAGTAATTCTTCTTTTTCTTTTTTAATTTTGATTAATTCTGAAATTTCTCCTGATAAAACGCTTACTTCTTTTATCGTTCCTTTAATTTTTTGTTCTTCTTCTTTCTTTTTACGCTCTTCTTTTAACTTTTGGTTTTCTAGTTCTTGGTGAATTTTTTTTATTTTCCGATTACTATCATTTACTTTTTGCTCGAATCTTCTCGCGTTCTCAATCTCTTTCGTAATAAATTTTGTTTGTTCGTTCCAACCAATTTCGTTAAACTTAGTAATTGCGTTATTAAATTTCATATAAGCAGTCTTAAATTCATGTTTAGTTGTTAATTCTTTCCCCTCATCTATAAGTTTTAATCCTTCTTCTTTAATTTTTTCAAACTGTTTCTGAGTTTCATATAACTGCTTAAATTTCTTTTGCTGTTCTCTTTTTCTAAGTACAGTTTCTATTTGTTGTTTCCTCATCTCTTCGCGAAATAGTTCGTATTCTTGTTGTCTTTTAATGGTATTTTCTTCTTCTGCTTTTTTCTTTTTCAAATAAAGTTCTTTCTCATTAATCAAATCCTTGATTAAAGTGTTTAAATTATTAAGTTCGGGTTCCCAACCTATTTTTTCAGCTAATAAATCTCTTGCTTGAATATACAACGAAATTGCTTTGTCGTAATCAGGAGTGCTCATTTTAATATATTTTCCACCATCTTCTAAGAGAGAATATGCTGCTTCTCTAAATGTCATTTGGTCTTGAATAATTCTTTCTCTCTGTTTAGATGCAATATGCTGAGCTTTCTTCTTTTCTCTTTCTTGCTGTCTTCTTTCCGTTAAGATAGCTTCCAAATTCCTTTCCTCTTTCAGCCGTTCTAATTCTCTTTTTAACTTTTGTTCCTCCTCAAGTTCTCCACGTCTTTTGAGCTCTTCTGCTTTTCCGATCATACCACTAATGGAATCTGTTGGAAAATTTATCTCATTAAGAATTAACATCGCTTTCCTATAACTCATAATAGCTAATTCGAACTTAGAATTGTTAATGTGTAGTTCAGCGTCATCCAAAATATTAAAAGCTTCATCTTTTTTTCCTTCTATAAATGCTTGCGTTAAAATTAATTTTTCAGCTTCAATCTTTTTTAGCTTCAAGCGCTCTCTTTCTTTGCTGATATTTTTCGCAATTTTCTTTTGAAAATCATTTTCCTTACGCTCATTTTGAAGTTTTCGTTCAAGTAATTTTTGTTTTTGGAGGTCATTGACTCTCTTCTTCTCCTTAAATTGTACGATTAACTCTTTAATCGAATTTGTAGGGTAATTAATTTCATTTAGCACTAACTCCGCGCTTCTATAATACTCTAAAGCTTTATTATAATCTGCACGTTTTACATATACTTCAGCTTCGTCAAATAATTCAAAAGCCACTTCTTTGCGTTTATCTAAATGTAATTTAAGATCTTCTTGTTTCTTAATTTTAATCTGTTTAACTCTCATTTGTTCTTCTTCGTATTTCATTGTATCAGCAACGGTCTTAAGAAAGTGTTTTTCTTTTTCTTGTTTTCTAATTCCATACTCTAACTCTTGTTGTTTAGTTTTATTGGCTTCCCGTTTTTTTTCTTGTATTTTTATTATAGTATCTTTTATTATTTCAGTAGGAAACTGAATTTGAATTAAGATTAACTCTGCGTCATAATATTTCTCTATAGATTCTTCATACTTCCCTTCTTCTAATAGTTGTGCTGCTTTATCCATTATAGAAAAGGCTTCCAACTTTTTTGTCTCCATCAAATTCTTCATATCTTCCCTTTTAAGAAGCTCGATCTTCTTTGATAGCATCTTTTCTCTTTCTTTTTGAAAACTTTCTGTCACTTTTCTCTCAAATTCTCTTTCTTCTTCGATGTTTTTTCGTAGCTGTTCTTTATCGAGTAATTTTTGGCGCTTTTTTTCGTCCCTTTTAAATTGCAGATTTCGAATTGATTCTCCTAATAATAAAATGTAGTTTCCCGTCCATCCTATATTTTTGAGTGAATTAAGCGCATTTTGATACATTTCAATGGCAATATTATAATTTTCTTGCAATAAAAATTCATCAGCGTCGTCAATAATTTTAAACGCTTCTTGTTGTTTTAGAATGTTCTGGGAACTCAATTCCTTCTTTGCTTCTAAGATTGCCCCTTCTTTTTGGATTAATCTTTTTTCTCTTTCTCTTTGTATTTTAATATTAATAAGAAATTGTTTGCGTTCGGCATCTTCTTTGATGATTTGTTCGAACTCTTTTTGTTTCCTAATTTCCTGTTCCTTCTTTTTATTTTCGATTTTGTTAATTGTCTGGTTAATAAGCACAATTTCTTCAATCCATTGAATTTGAGCAAAAATTTGATTTACACTTTTATAGCTTTCAATTGCTAAATTGAATTCTCCTAAAGAAAGAAAGTTTTGAGCTTCGTCCAAGATTTTAAACGCTTCCTCCTTTTGTTTTTCTCTAAAATTAATTTCGTTAGTGCGTTCTTTCTTAACGATCTCTCTTTCTTCTAGTTGTTTTCTCTTTATGTTTATCTCTTTGATGATTTTTTCTTGAAATCCTCTATCCTCTCTTTCTTTCTTTATAAGAATTTCCGTATCTCTTTGTTTTTTTAGAGTAGCATCCCGTTTTTTATTTTCGATTTCGATTATAGCGTTCCCTATCCTTTCCATTTCATCATACCATTGAATTTCAGCAAAAATGCTAGTTACTTGCTGATAGTATTCAATTGTTTTATCAAAATCGCCCTTTTCAAGATAAAAATGAGCATCCTCTAATATCTTAAAAGCTTCATCTTTCTTTTTCTCTCGATGCATCAATTCCGCTTTTTGATCTCTTAACAATATTTTTTTCTGTTTTAGGCTTTCTTTTTCTAATTGGAGCTTTTTTGATATTTGTTCCTGAAACTGCTGCTCAACTTTAAATTTCTCTATGGATTTCATCATATCTTTTTGTTTTGAAAACGCTTGTTCTCTTTTCCTATTTTCTAATTCTCTTATAGAATTTTCAATTAAATGTAACTCGTCGTTCCATTGTATGCTTGCAAAAATATTTCCTGCTTTTTGGTAAGCAACAATTGCGTTATCTAATTCAGATTTTTTTACGAAATAATCTGCTTCATCTAGAGCTTTATACGCATCAGCTTTACGACTTTCGCGTTGTTCTAAAGCTTCTCTTTTTTCTTGTAAAATACCTTCTCTCTGCCTTATTTTTTCTCTTTCCTTTGCTAACTCTATTGAGGTGAGCTGTTGATATTCTAAATCACTTTTTCTGCGTTGTTCTAACTTAGACTGGTGCTCCAAATCTTTTTCAATTTTGTTTTCTTCTATCTTTTTAATACTTAAAATAGTCTCTTCAATTGTAGAAGCATGTGTTTCCCAATTTGTTCCTAATTCCTTTAGATATCCTAACGCTTCTGTGTATCTATTAATTGCTTTGCTATAATCAGATTCTTCTTTTAGTATCCTATCAGCGTCGTCTAAAATTGTAAACAACTTTTCTTCTTTCCTCAAATTTAGTTTTCTTTTTTGTTCGTATTCTAATCTTCTCTTATCCAATTCTCTCGCAGTTTCGACAATTTCATCTTTTTCCTTAAAATATATCGTATCTTGTAAGTTTTTTAACTGTTCCTCCCTTTTATGTCTCGAAATATTCTCTTCCTCTTCGAGCGTTTGCTTATTTTCTATATTTTTGATAATGTTTATAATTGATTGAATATAAGAGTCCCATTCAATGGATTTAAACAATTCAATTGCTACATTAAATTTAATAATCGCTAAATCGTATTTCTTCTCTCTTTCCAATTTTTTACCAATATCCACTAAATTAAATGCTTCAATTTGTAATTTTTCTTCATCTCTGTAGATATTTGTCCTCGCTTCTTCGTATTCATCAGGATGTTCTCTAGTAAATGTTGGTTCTATTTGTTTCTGAGATCGAAATTGCTCATACTCTTTTTTATCATTTTTTAATTTTTCAATAATTATAGTGATATTCTTTGTTTGTTCGTGCCACCCTATAGAATTCAATAATTTTACAGCATTTTCGTAATTCTCAATTGCTTTATCGAAATTTTTATCGGTTTCAAAAAACTTTGCATTATCGATAAACTCAAATGCATCGTTTTGTATCTCTTGTTCTCGCTGTTTCATATCTTTAAACTTCTTTAATTCTCCAGCTTTTTCAGCACTTTTCATCTCTCCAAACGCGCTAACAACCTGTGGTTCCATTTCTTTAGGGAGGATATCTTGTTCTTGAACTTCCCCAATTTTGGCATAGGTCATTGCTTGATGGTGTTTTAACTTTTCTGATAATGTTATTAGTTTGCTTTGTAAATTTCTTAATTGAGCTTCAGACCAACCTGTTTGAATTAGTAATTTGATTGCTGCTTTATATTGCTCAATTGCATCTTCCAAAAATCCATCTGTCTCTAATTTTTGAGCTCCATCTAACAAAGAAAAGGCTTGGTCTTGTAATTGCTCAAGTTGATTTTTTGCGCTTGCTTGATTATACATCATCTCTTGTTTTGCAAAATCTTTTATTTCTTCGATCCTAGAATAGATATCACTTATTTTATCAATCATAAAGCCGCTACTCTTAAGATAGCTTGCTGCTAATTCGTAATTCTCTATAGCTTTTTCTAAATTTTTTTCATTCTCAAATTTTTGACCTAAATCGAGATACTTTAAAGCTTCTTGAGCAAGTTCTTCATTTCCCATCATCTTTATCTAAAACCCTCTTTTAATATTTAGAAAAAAGTATAAGTGAAGCGTGAATTTATTTTCCTACAATAAATTAAACTGATTTATTAATTAAACTTTTTATATTTAGATGATTAATTCTACTATTAAAAACTAACCTTTAACCTCATTTTAAAAAAGGTAAGAAGAGGACCTTTCGTGAATAGCAATAATAATCAGATTATAGTCGATATTGAACCGATCTCGAGAAGACTCTTCTACACCGAGGATGAAACTTTTTATGAATTACTGATCAATTCAGGTATCCGTGTGCGGTCCCTTTGTGGTGGTAAGGGAACATGTGGAAAGTGTAAAATACTGGTCCAAGAAGGAATGAATTTCTTAAATCCTCCAACAAAATCTGAAATGCAATATCTAACTCAATCGGAGATTAGAGAAAACTGGCGGTTGGCTTGTCAAAGTAGAGTAAAAAAAACAAAAATTCAGTCAGCTAAAACACATCAACCACCCCAGTTAAGGATATTTCTTCCCAAAGATATACTCGGTGAAGATTTTAAGATATTGACGTCGGGAAAATCTAAAAAAATAAACCTTAATCCAAATGTAAAGAAAATTTTTGTTGAAATTAATAAACCAACCTTAGAAAGCCCCGTTCCTGATATTGAAAGAATTTTTTCTTCTCTTTCGTCAACTAGGGATAATACAGGAATTTCTAGAGATGTTTCGTTTGAAATTGATACCATTAGAAAAATTCCCCTCGTCTTAAGAGAAGATCAGCACCGTATTTCATTAACAGTATACAATAATAAAAAATTAATAGATTGCGAAGCCGGTAATAAAACAGAAGATTGTTTCGGAATCGCATTTGACATTGGAACGACAACTCTCGTTGGGTATTTAATCAATTTGCACAATGGAAAAATATATTCAATTGCATCGGCTCTTAACCCACAGACAGCCTACGGGGAAGACGTAATTTCGCGTATAACATACGCAAAAGATAATCCCGCGGGACTTGAAAAATTGAATTCTATTCTGATAGAATCTTTAAACTCAATAATAAAAGAAACCTGTACTAGCGCTAATGTTTCAGTTAATCAAATATATGAGGCAGCAATCGTTGGAAATTCGGTTATGCATCACTTATTCCTCAAAATAAATCCTACATATATAGGTTTAAGTCCTTATGTGCCGGCACTGAAGAGTGACTTAAACCTTAAAGCCAAAGATGTTAATCTTGAGATTTCTAGAAGCGGTTATGTTTATGTTTTACCATTAATTGCTGGATTCGTTGGAGCTGACACAATGGGTGTAGTTATTTCTTCAGAGATTGATAAAGAACTAGAATTAACATTAGCGATTGATGTTGGAACTAATGGTGAATTGATCATTGGTAATAAGGATATACTTTTTACGGGATCTTGTGCAGCTGGATCTGCCTTAGAAGGCGCTCATATTCAACACGGCATGCGAGCAGCAGCAGGAGCTATTGACACACTAAAAATTAACCCGAGTGATTTTGGTGTTGAATACACCACGATTAATAGCAAAAAACCCCTAGGTATTTGTGGTTCTGGTATTATTGACGCAGTAGCCGAAATGTTAAGAGCGAAACTGCTTACCAGAAGCGGCAACTTTAATAAAGAATTCATAGGCAACGAGCGTATAATAAAAGAAGAGAAAGACATTAAATTTATATTAGTAAATAAAGATGACACCCCAATTAAGAGACACATAACGATTTCACAGAGCGATGTTAGAGAAGTGCAAATGGCAAAAGGGGCGTTCTTCTCCGGAGCACGCTTGATTTTAAACCACTTAAATCGCTTAAACAATTCCAACCTAGAAATTAAACAAATCCTTCTAGCTGGAGCATTTGGGAATTACATTAATAAAAAAAACGCCAAATTTATTGGGATGATTCCCGATATACCCGACGAAAAACTGTTTCAAATTGGAAATGCCGCCGGGATCGGAGCGCAAAATTGTTTATTAAACGTTGATTTAAGAAAAAAGGCTCGAAAATTACAAGAAGAAATTCAATACGTCGAAATTGCAGTTGAAAAAGATTTCCAAAAAGAATTTGCTTCAGCAATGTATTTTCCTCACTTAAACTTGAATCTATTTCCTAGTCTAAAAGAATATGCGCATATCCCAAAAAGGTAAATCTCTTAAAAATTAGTACTTGGTTCCATTATAACTAGAAATAGCTCGGATTTTGACTCGGAAAATATTAAAATTTGTAGGATTAATTTTAAAGACCAGAAACCTTTAATACGATATATTTATTCTACGAAAAGAGTATAAAAGTATTTAAGATAGAAATATATAAAACTTTTATCAGAAATAGTATTAATATTATAAAAACAATTAAATAAATAGAATTTAATAATAAAGATAATAAATTATATTCAATTAATTTTTGTAATAATTTAATTAATAACTTCAAGGTAGAGGTCTTTTATGTCAATATTTAAATTAAAAGTTTTACTTACGGGTGCTGCTGCTGTTGGAAAGACGAGTCTTGTTCAGAGATTTATCAAAAACCGATTTGCGGCGAACTACAAATTAACGGTAGGTGTAGACATCTTAACTAAGGATGTGGAATTTAGGCAAGGCGAAGTAGCAACACTCTCAATTTGGGATATTGGTGGACAACAACGCTTCGAATTCATCCGATCAACGTTCTACAAGGGAGCTGCTGGCGCTTTATTAGTGTTTGATTTAACAAGAGAACAGACTTACATCGAAACAAGAAAATGGTTAACTGAAATACGGCAATTTAGCAGCGAAAACATACCATTTGTATTAATAGGGAATAAAGCAGATTTAGTTGAAGATGTCGGAGAAGTAATAGATAGAGAAGAGGCTCGAGCTTTTGCTGAGGCGGAAGGTAGTATTTACATTGAGACTTCCGCAAAAACAGGTATTAACGTTGACGACGCCTTTACTGAACTTACCCGTAGAATTGTTGAGTCAAGAACTCAATAATCTTAACTAATTCCTTTTACAATTCTAAAATTTAGATTTAACTACGTTTGATTACATAAATTGTTTTCTTTTTCTTCGAAATTTCCACATAAATCATTGTGAATCATTTTAATGGCGACTTCGATATCTTCTCTCTTTATAACTAAAGAAATGTTCAATTCCTCAGTACTTTGAGTTAGAGCTTTCACTTGTATCTTTTCTTTTTCTAAAGCTTGGAATATCATTACTTTAGTCAAATTTTCTAAGATCTTAAAACCTGTAACATTAATTATTGCGACTTTTTCAGATTTGATTTCAAAAAAATCTGTAAAGTAACCAGAGCTCTCTAACGTCTTTACTGCTCTGATGGAATCTGCTTCTTTCACGATAAATGAAGTACTAATTTCCGAAGCACTTTGAGCAACTAAAGAGACGCTTATTTTATTTTTGCTCATGACTTTAAATATTTTGGCTAAAACGCCAGGTACATCAACTAAACTCCCTGAGGATACAGTTATTATTACAGCATCTTCAACAGTGGAAATTCCCTTGATTTCATTTTTATCAGTCATTGCAGATATTTTTGTAAATTCAACTCTCTCAAGAGGTTTGTTGAAGTTTCTCAGTTCAAGTGGAATTCTTTGATTTTCAATTGCTTCAAGACATTTCGGATGGAGTATTTTTGCGCCAAAATTTGCTATGTGTTTTGCTTCTTTGTAGTCTAAATGTTTTATGAGCGTTGATTTTGAGACGAATTTTGGATTAATAGCCAGCAAACCATCTACATCTTTCCATAAAATTACTTTTATGTTCTTATCATTCGCAACTTCGTATATCGAATGTGCAAGAATAGTTGCGGTATAATCTGAACCTCCCCTCCCTAAAGTGGTAGTGTATCCAATTTTATTTCTCCCAATGAAACCAGTAATTGAGATTATAATATCTTTTTTAGTGTTCTCTAATAGAGGAATTATCATTTTTTTTACACGTACATTAGTAAATTCATAAAAAGGATAAGCGTTGTTAAACTCGTCATTTGTTATAATTAATTTATTTGCTGGAATATAAACTGATTCTAGCCCTTTACTTAAGATATATTGGTTCAGGATGTATGTGGATAAAACCTCGCCAAAGCTTAAGACATAATCTTTGTAATACGGTTCTAATCCGAACTCTTTAATATCCTCTAAAGCGTCTTCCAATTCGCTAAGTTTTTTGTCAACCCAAACTTT
>Ga0209979_1001918_pt1 | contig 21251 bp, 24 predicted proteins | sample AnhtaG_FD_183114 | JGI IMG/M metagenome (GOLD analysis project Ga0209979, IMG submission 183114) | Deep subsurface microbial communities from Anholt, Denmark to uncover new lineages of life (NeLLi) - Anholt_01485 metaG (SPAdes) (version 2) | ecosystem: Environmental > Aquatic > Marine > Oceanic...
AACAAAGAAATGGTTAGCGATAGCAATCTGGGGGAGAAAAGAAGAATTTGAAACAGAACTGTTAAACGCTTTGAGTTCCCCATCTATAAAAGTAAAAATGTTCGAATATTTCGTACCTTAACTATATCTAGTTCTGTCCAGTTTCTGCGGCATACATCCTCTTCCTATATAACATGTTGTTCAGAATGTGCGGCATAAATTTTTTCCAGTTTTCGTGGCTTTTCTTTTTCCAGAACCTGCGGCATTTTAATTTCCAGTATATGCAGCATTTCAACTTTCAAAAGCTACAGCATAAATTTTTTTCCAGCATCAGTGACATATGTCTTCCCAGTTTTTATGGCATATCTGTTTCCAAGCTGACGAGCGTTTGCATTTGAAGCCGTATAGAGCGAAAAGCCTACGTACGGAATTTTAGAGAGCCCGATGGAAACATGAGGATGTGAATCCTAATTCCTTTGTATGTCCTGCAAAGGCCGGAATAGTCCATACTGCGCTATTAGGCTACTCGGCTGAGTTCAAACATTTGCAACGTTAATTTTTTCCCAGGCGCTATGGCGTATCTTGCTTCCAGCATCTACGGCTTTTCTATTTCAAAAATATGTGACACAATGATTTCCTTTATGTTTCTCCGATAACCATGACATGCTTTCTGTCCAGTTTTTCAGCTGTTTACATATATTATCCAAGCTGATAATGAAAACCATAGATCACATCTTAAGATCGATACATCCTTTTAAAAAATACCTCTTAACAGCCAGAGGGTGTATGTCAATCATTGATTTCACTATTGAAGCAATATGACCCATTTCATAACGTAACATATCATTTTTCCAGTTTTCAATTACTCACATACACGACCAACAGCCATCTCTATTTTTTTATCAGTTGTACATCTGCTTGTAATGGAGAATACTCATAATATGATTCCTTATCAAACCATGCACATCTAATACTATCCAAGGGTATCTTCGCTCTGAATGATAGTGCAACAGCATAATGATACAGCTGCCATGGCGCCTTCCTGTCCTTAGCAGCACCTGGCTTATAATCCAAAATATACACTCGATCATTTCTCACCTGCAAAATATCAATATGCCCTGTAACTCCATTGTCAATACTTTTTTCCCAGTACCACACTGGCACTTCACATGCAATAGTCGCCATATCATTGATCAGCATAAAACGCTCAATCATAGCATGTCGTTCGCGGTTATCACGAGCAGCCTTGACAGCAAACTTTGTCATTTCACAAGCCAAGTTCACTCTCCTTCTTGATCTTACCCGTACTTCAAACTTAGGCTGAGAACATCGTTCTCCAACTTCGAAGAACACATCTGGACATCCTTTTTCAAAACGAGTGATATACAACAGGAGATATGGATAAAGTTTCCCTGCAAAAGCATCAAGTTTATATTTATGGTACATGAACTCATAATCCAGATTCTCATGCTCAAACTGTTTGTTAAACAACACGTTATCAAACGAAAGAAAATTCTTTCTCAGAGAAACTATTGGACATAGATACCTAAATTCATGTATCCATGAATGAACACTACTTTTACTTGTTTTAACCTTAAACATCCTGTTTACAGTTCTACTTGTTTCCTCCAAAGTATGCCCCTGATTATAATGATTTATCGCAGTATAGATAACCCGCGCAGGATACATCTTATAAGGAAGGATTTTATCTTCAAATCTCCTTTTACATTCTTTACATTGATAGGTCTGTATAACTCTAAAACGCTGTTTTCTTTTCCCTCTTTTAACAATATGTTCACTCAGACATTCAGGGCATTTCATGTTTTTCCTATTATATTAAAGAGACAATACATATAAATCTGTTTCTCATAGAATTATAGGTTCCTTATCCTTTAAGTACATCATTAGCGAATAAAAAAAGCATTGACCAAAAATTCAACGTATGAAAATATGATACAATTGTATCAAAACCCGACATTATCTAATAATCAAACCAAGTTTCATCTTGGTGTCAATAGGAATGCTCTCTTTCAGTATATACTGATGCACGGCTTTGTTATTGGATGGCGACCAAGTGAAATAGTAATTCAGAAAGTAGGCGATGTAAACATTGATGATGGCTATATGGTCATAACCGAGACAAAGAAACACAACCAACTAAGACAGATATTTCCAGAAAAAGACTTAATGATCAATCCAAGACGCAAATGTTTGAAAAATTGGATTGACAAATGGAGACCCAAGGTTGAAAACCAGTACAGTAAAGACTTTTTGTATCTACAACCAAACGGTAAACCATACACAGTAGATTACTTACGAAAGAAACTCTCACCTCTCGTAAAAGATGTGTGGAGACCTTTCAGCCTATACACAATGCGACACTGGTGTGCAACAGCAAGACTTATCAAAAGCAAGATAGAGACAAAGAAATGGGATATATGGGAAGTTAAAGATTGGATGGGTCACGATAAGATTGATACGACCGAAGATTACGTGAAATATGCAAAAAAATACCATCGAAACGCATCGTTTGATTGGATTAAGTCCGTCCTCAAATTCCATGACAATTTGGAAGAGGAAAACGGGCTAAAATCAATAAACGGCCAAAAAACCTACGTTTCGAGTGGAAACAACAGGAGTGACGAGGTACGGACGTGGCGGGATTCGAACCCGCGATCACTGGCTTAGAAGGCCAGTGCCATATCCAGACTAGGCCACACGCCCAATACTGACGCTGAGGAGGAGATTCGAACTCCCGATCCCCTTGCGGAGAACCGGCTCTCAAGGCCGGCGCGTTAGGCCAGACTTTGCTACCTCAGCATACACTCTCAAATAATTGCAAAAGGGTATAACATATCCTTATAAAAAGAGTTTTTCTACGACTTTAAAACAATCTCGATGTGGACGCCATCAGGAACATGTATACGCATGAGTTGACGAAGCGCTCTATCGCTTGCATCAAGATCAATGAGTCGTTTATGGATTCTCATCTCCCAGCGATCCCAGGTTTCAGTTCCTTCCCCATCAGGAGATTTTCTACAGGGAACTCGGAGATGCTTCGTCGGCAGTGGTACAGGGCCACGCAACGCAACACCAGTTCTTTCTGCAATCATCTTGATTTGAGTACAAACTTCCTCAAGTTTTTTTGATTCCGTACTTGTAAGTGATATCCGTGCTTTCTGCGCTGGCATCCTTTATTACTCCCATAATATAAAAAAAAGGGAGAAGCCTATTTTGCTTCTTCTACATCAAGACAAATACCAGCAGCGACTGTCTGTCCCATGTCTCGAATGGCGAATCTCCCCAGCTGTGGGATTTTCTTTGATGGTTCAATGACCATTGGACGGGTTGGAACAATCTTTACAATTGCTGCATCACCAGTCTTTATAAAGTCAGGGTTTTCTTCCTTTACTGTGCCTGTTTTTGGATCAAGTTTCTTTTGGATTTCCTCGAATCTACAGGCCACTTGTGATGTGTAGCAGTGGAACACTGGTGTGTATCCTTTTGTTATTACCGATGGATGATTTAATACCATGATCTGTGCGGTAAATGATTTTGCAACGGTTGGTGGATCGCTTGTTGATCCAGCAACATCTCCTCGTCTGATGTCGTTTTTGTTCACACCTCTCATATTAACACCAACGTTGTCACCAGGTTCTGCTTGAGATATCTGCTCATGATGCATTTCAATGGTTTTTACCTCTCCTGTTATTCCGCCAGGTTTTGTACTGGGTTTAAAGACGAGTTGCTGGCCAGGTTTCATAATGCCACATTCTACTTTTCCAACAGGGACCGTGCCGACACCTTTTATGGTGTAGACATCTTGAATTGGCCATCTGAGTGGTAACTGAGTTGGTTTTTCAGGGATGGTGAAGTTGTCAATTGCCTTGAGAACAGTGTCTCCGGTCCACCAGTCAATTTTACCTTTTTCTTTGACGTTGTCACCTATGTAGGCAGACACTGGAACATATTGTAGTTGCTCGCTTTTATAACCAACGCTTATCGCAAGTTTTTCAATCTCTGCTTTTACTTGCTCGTATTTGTTTTTATCATAAGCTGGCTTTGTGTCATCCATCTTGTTGATCGCAATGATCATCTGTTTAACGCCAAGGGTTCTTGCAAGGAACATATGCTCTTTTGTCTGAGCCATTATTCCCTCGGGAGCAGCAACAACAAGGATTGCAGCGTCAGCTTGGGACGTCCCGGTAATCATGTTCTTTACAAAGTCTCTGTGACCTGGAGCATCAATGATTGTGATATAGTATTTATCTGTATCAAACCGTTTATGAGCTACATCTATTGTAAGTCCTCTCTCTCGCTCTTCTTTTAAATTATCAAATATCCATGCGAGAGCAAAACTTCCTTTTCCTTTTGCCTTTGCTTCTTCTTTATATTTTTCGACCATGTGTGCAGGAAACTGCCCAGTTTGAAGCAATATTTGTCCAACTAACGTTGATTTTCCGTGATCGACATGACCGATAATTACCATATTCAAGTGTGGCTTATCTGCCATAATTATACCTCCAATTTACACTACATTTCAATTTAGTATTTATTCTTTTTCATATTCTTAATGGGTTTGATAGCGTATACTCTTCTTATTTATAAGATTTACCTAGAGATAAGTAGGAGATTTGGTAAATTATGATTTTTGATTTTGTTTTTCATTAATTGTTGTGGTAAGTCTCTGCATAAACTCTGTTTTAAGACGATTAAGGGAAGTTTCATCATCAGCCTCAGCAGTCAATCTGATGATAGGGCTTGTATTGGACTGACGTATAAGCACCCACCCTTCATTCAATGTTACTCTAATGCCATCTAAAATGCTTGTGTTTTCAAACTCCTTAGTAAACTCAGCCTTCAATGCCTTAACAACGCTAAACTTAATAGCATCGGGACAGTTGATTTCTTCTCGAACAGTCGGGTAGAGAGGAAGCTCACCAACAAGTTCACCAAGTGTTTTTTCGTTATTTTGAAGGACTTCTGCCATCTTTAGAGGAACCACAATTGCATCATCAAACAAGAAATATTCAGGCAGGATAACATGACCTGAAGACTCAATCCCAAGACAGGCGTTTTCTTTCTTACCCTCAAGAGTTAAAAAAGTATGTCCGACACGGATCTGTTTAACAGTAAAACCAAGTGGCTCAAGCTGCTCTCTAACGGCTTTAGAAACTTCCACATTGACAATAACTGTTCCCCTCTTATCGGTGATTCCAAATTTTCCCAATATAATACCAGTCTCATCAGCAGACAACACTTTTCCTGTGTTGTCAACAAGTACTGCTCTATCGCCATCTCCATCAAAGGCGACACCGAAATCACACTGTTTTTCACGCACGGTATTCACAAGTACGCCAAGGTTCTTTGCCTTCGGTTCAGAAGGGCGCACTGAAAACAAAGGATCAATATCGCAAAAAACAGGGACTACATCCAAACCTAAATCTTTAAAAATCTCTGGTACAGAAAGCGCCATACTTGCACCACCACAATCAACAGCAACTTTGATAGGTTTTTTAAAGTTAAATTTTGAAAGGAAAAAATCCTTATAATTTCTCTTCGGATCAACTGTTTGAACATTTCCAACCATTCTCCAATCAACCGTTTCAAATTCATCATTGAGAGTGAAATCTCGAATTTTTTCAAGTGCCTCGACGGGAAAGCCAACGCCATCACCATAGTAGAATTTGATACCATTCCATTCCGGTGGCAAATGACTCGCTGTAACAAATGCGATGATATCCTGATTTGACTTCCATCCAGCAAATAAAGTTTGTCCAAATGTTGAGGTTCCTGTATATTGAACATCTACGCCAGTTGCTGACACTCCAGAAATAAACGAATGAACAAGAGGAGGGCTGGATTGACGAATATCATTACCCACAGTGAGATTCCTTCCATTGAGAACCTTTTTCACATATGTTCCTGCAGCTTGCCCAATCTTGTAAAACAACTCTGGAGAAATATCATCTTGATATATTCCTCTGATATCATAGGCTCGAAAAATATGTCTAGAAATGTATTTTTGCATACACCCCAATTATAAGTGTGTTATAAAAATCTGATTGAAACTTGATTTTCAATACTTTTTAGGTTATTTCGTAATTTTTCGTAGGAATTTGTTTAACGGTGAATTACGTGCTTTATAACGCCGTTCTTCCTCAAGTTCTTCTAATTTGGCAAGTCTGTCACCTTTGAATCCTTCTTTTGATTTAGATTTTAAGGCTTCAAGCTCACCTGAATCTAGCCAGACCCCGCCGCAAGTAAGACAGACATCAACTTCAACATCATCAGCTACTTCCATATCCATAACATTTGCACATCGAGGACAAATCATGGGGCTTCTGCTTTTTGTACCGATATGTTTCGTCAAGTAATTTGACAGATTTCTATCTTTTAAGAGCTTACCCAGCTCACCCTTATCCAACCATATACCATTGCATTTGGGACAAACATCAATAATAATATTAGGGCCGAAAGTTTCAACTTCTTCTTTATTCATTTCAACCCAGCATCTATGGCATTCATACTTCCTTTCAGACGATGCTTTTTTAGGTTCCATACGTACAACAATATATGTTTATTATTTAATTCTTTACTGTTTTGTCATTAAAATAGATGCAAATGGTTTTGAGTTGTTTTATTCTCCAATCACATTACCGATCTGTTTTTGAGGATATCCCTTTGGAATCGGTTGACTCCATACCAATTCATTATCTAATATAGATTTTTTGGCAATGCGTTCATTATCTCCAACAACTGTATTTGTTAGACAGGAATTTCGTCCAATTTCACAACGGTCGCCTATAACACAATTTTCTAAGGTTACATTGTCACCGATATTGACGTTATCAAAAATAATTGAGGAAGATGAAGACGATTTATTTCCAATAAAAACGTTATTGCCAATACTTGAATGAGTGAGTCGCCCTTTAATTGTACATCTAGATCCTTGGATATTATCTACTTTTAGATTATCCATTAAGAATTTATTCACATCAATGTAGCTTTTAATCCTTCCGACATCAATCCAGTATCCTTTAAATTCGAAACCGAAAAATTTCCCAGTATCATTAATGATTTGAGGGAAAATCTCCCGCTCCATAGATACAAGACGTCCTGTCTCAATATAATCTAAAACTTTTGTTTCCAAAAAATATGCCCCTGCATTGATAAGATCTGATGGGGCATCTTCAGGTTTTGGTTTTTCTACAAAACCAGTAACATTTCCATCATTTTGTATATCTACCACGCCAAATTCAGAAACATGTTCAACAGGCCAAAGAGAAATTGTAGTAACGGCATTGTTTTTCTTATGAAAAGCAATCATATCACTAAGATTTAGTGAGCAAATAACATCGGCATTGAGTACAAGAAAAGATCCAGTGATATGTTTTTCTGCAAATTTTACAGCACCTCCTGTACCAAGAGGTTCTGGTTCATCATTTACAATTATTTCCTTTCCAAAATCATTTGTTTTAAAATAATTCTCAATCTGATCTTTTCTATAATTGACCGCTAAAATAACTTTGTCAACTTCTTTAGGAAGTGATTTGATTAAATAAGAAATCATAGGTTTGTTAAGTATGGGGAGAAGTGCTTTTGCTCTTGTATACGTTAATGGTCTAAGCCGCGTGCCGAATCCGCCTGCAAGAATAATTGCCTCCATATGTTTTTCTCCCATATGATTAATTGTAAACTACGAAAACGATTCTTTGCATATTAAATTTCACCTTCTCAAAATCCGACAAAATGCAAATTGCAGTTAAGAAGAATGAAGCGAAATTAATTTATATAGAGAAGACATTATTAATATTATGATATGATGGGGGCAAAAGAAATGAAAAACAAATCAAATATAAGCCTTACAATGCTTGTGATTTCAATTGTGTGTATAGCATTATTAATCACTCCTGTTTGTAACGCAGGACTTAGCGCAAAAGATATAATAAAGAAAAACAACAGGGTAAACATACCAAAAATAAACGACTGTCAGGAAGCCACTGGAACAGAGTACTGGGCATTAATTTTTGCAGTTGGCATTTATAAAAACCATCCAGATCAAGATAGGCCGTCAATGCTTGAAGCTGCCGATAATCTCTATGAAGTTCTTGTCAACTCACCCGAATGGCAACCAGATCACATCCATAAAGTTACAGGCAGCCAAGCCACTGGTCAAAACCTTATAAAAGAACTTATCTGGCTGATTCAAAGTGAAGATGCTGATGATATGACCCTTGTCTATATTACAACACATGGATCTCCTCTGAAAAACGCGAATGGAATGCCTGTTGATCTTCCACCAAAAGACGAGGCAGATGGAGCAGACGAAATACTTGTTATGTATGACGGGTTTGATAAATGGTATGCCTTCATCTGGGATGATCTACTTAATTTCTTCCTTAGTTTACTAGATTCACAAGGAGTCTGTCTTATCGTCGATAGCTGTTATAGTGGTGGATTCAATGACCATCCATATGAAGGAACAATGACTGAGTATACCGTAGAATCATTTGCAGTAGGATTAGCAGAAGAAGTTGCAACACAAGGCCGGATTGTACTTATGTCATGTCAGGAAAATGAAGTCTCGTATGGATCACAGTTCTCAGGATTTCTTATAGATGGTTTCTGGGGTTTAGCAGATTTCTTTGGAAATGGCGACGGGATAAATTCTGCAGAAGAAGCTTTTGTTTATGCTGAATTTTGGTTGGATTTAATGGGAGAACAACATCCGACAATATATGATCTTTACCCTGGGGAATTCCCAATAACAACCTAATGAAGGATAACTGAAACATTTAAAAACCGTTAGAAATTCTGAGGTTGCAAGACAGAGAACAGATGGCCCCCCACTTTTCATCTGAAAACAATCATTTAGGGCTCGTGGTCTAGTTGGTTATGACGTCGCCTTGACATGGCGGAGGTCGAGTGTTCGAATCTCTCCGAGCCCACTTAACATCTTTTTCATTAAAAGCTGTACCAAAAACATAACTCTATCATATATCTTCTTCAAATCCTCAACACATATAAGTTAGATAAGGTGTAAAATCACAATAACTTTCAACCAAAAACATATTATGCTTTTTTAATAAAACATTTGGATTAAGAATATGTACGATCCTGCTGAATTATCTAAAAAAATTGAGAATATTGTTATTAATGAAAATTGGAAAAAGTATTATCGTTTTCGTGCAACAGGGTTCTATGGTGGGATAGCAACTGCTGATGTGGTTGGCTGTAATCTTCGATGTAAGTTTTGTTGGTCTAGCAACAGCGTATGGAATGCAAAAAATACAGGAAAATTCTATTCATCAAGACAAGTAGCTGATGCACTCCATGAGATAGCAAGGAGTAAAGGATATACCAAAGTTCGGGTATCTGGTGGTGAACCTACTATTGGTAGAAAACACTTGATTGCACTGTTGGATTATATAAGTCCAGAGTTTTTGTTTATCCTTGAAACCAACGGGATATTATTAGGAGCTGATAAATCATACGTGAAAGAATTATCTAGATTCCGCAATCTTCATGTTAGGGTATGCCTTAAAGGGTGTAATTCAGAGGAGTTTTCTATGTTAACTGGAGCGGAAAAAGGTTTTGAATACCAGATTAAAGCACTGGAAAATTTAAGAGATGAAAGAGTGGGTTTTAACATAGCACTTGTTTCTGCTAAAAATGAAAAAAAGCAATTGTTTGACAGATTGGCTGAGATGGGTCTTGGGAACATTATGGTTGAGGAAGAAGAAATAAAGCTTTATCCACCTGTAAGGCGAAGATTAGATAAAGAGGGTCTTCTTCATTATTTTGAATGATAATAATTGTTATGGTCGTTATTATTAGCCTGCGTCATAATCCTACAACAATAACATCATAAATTTTAATTTAAAAGTAACTGATTTAACGTGATTTGACGAGGTTTTAAAGCTTCAAAACTCATTATATTTATCCAATCAAATCCTCGATGGAGCATACATTAAAATGAGATGTGGAATGATTTTGTTGGTGAGCTGTGATACCAAAGATATTTTGAAGCCGTTTCACAAAATACCTAAATACATCAGACAAACGGGATTATTGATAGTATTAAGGTGGAGTAAATGCTCCACACTTTCTCCCATCTCTATGTTTACAATCAACAGATGTAGATACACAATCACCATGTTCCCTATCAACATACTGTTCTAATGAGTAACTGACTACACAGTTTCTCTTTAAATCTTCAACATGCAGCATAATATGAACTTGTCTACTTGCATCCATCTCTTTGAGTACCTCTTTTTCAATGAAATCCATGTGTGAATAAACTCCATCTAATATTTCTTTACAAAACTGAATTAAATTATCAACTTCGATAGATTCTGGTCTATCGTTTCGAGGTGCATAGGTTCGGTTAAAATAATTGATAACATCTTTTCCATTCTTCTTTTCTACATTGATATATCCTTGTAAAACGTGGGTCTCCTCACTCCTCATTTGGTGAAATTTCTCATACCATGTTTGTGTATCTAAGAAAGCTGCATATTTCTCGAACTCTTCGGATTCTTCTCTCCTTTCAATAACACTCTTTCTTTGTCGACTGTAAGGTCTAGGAGGTCTATTTGCCACTGGAGCAATTATGTAATAATAAATCCGAGCTAAGCTTTCCAAGTAAGAATACGTATCATTAAAAAAGTTCCTGATTCTTCTGAGAAGTTCAAGGTGAGTTTCTATTGTACCATACTCCTCTTTCTTGATTCTATCCCAAGCATCTATAAAGGGTTGTACTGCAGGAGATATTTCTTTGTAAGATTCTTGTACACAATATAACTTTTTATCAAGTGACATTTCTTCCAAGAATCTTTGAATATCCGCTCTTGGATGAACTCTAAAGAATTTCGTGAATAATTCATGAATCCCAGTCCTGTTCTTGCTTGCTAAAACGGTCTCAATATCATCCATTATAATCTCAAGAAAGTAATTTTTACTTGTCTTATTTCACTTTTGTATCTGGATTGTAAATCTTTCCTAAAGCTCTTCATGTTGAACTTGCATGAAAAACCTGGCTTTACGCTAAATCAAATAACTTATTATGTTTTGATAGGATGACAGTTAAAGTGGAATAAAATGCAAACTTTACATAAGGAGTTGAAGGATAAGCTAAAGGAAATAACCGAGTTGTCTAGCAAAATCAACAAGAACGACAACCGCAAGATACTTGAGATGATGAAGGAACATGTAGAAGAAATAGAAGAACGATATTCCAATAATGATGAGCACTGGGCGATAGAGACTGCTGATTTAATTGTTCTTTGTTATGAGTTGTTGCTGTCGGAGAATAAGGATATAGATGATGTGTTCAATAGATGTCTTCCAAGGTTTGATGTTAAGTTAAGGAGGTTGGCTGAAAATGTTAATTGAAGAGGGAATTAAATGGAGTTAAAATTTCATGGGGAAAATGGAATTACTTTTGCTTTCTTTTCAGAAGCAAATAGACCTAGATATTTAAAGCACTTTATTACTAAGATTGAACCAAGAGAGAAAATAAGGGATGTTGTTATTGAAGAAATTCATTTTTTTCCCAGTTTTGGGAGGGGTGGTAGGACACCTGGTTTTGGTGAACCTGATTTTCTTATCGTATTTGATAATTTTTTTATGTTATTTGAATTAGAATTTAAAAAAATGAATAGTATAACTTGGCGAGGATTCGAAAAGAAATATTACAAAGAATCTGTGTATTATCAGCTTGAAAGATTTTATTCTATTGGAGAAATCATAATAGCCAGAAATAGAGAATTAGGGCTCGATGAAAAACTGCATGGTGAATTCATTATGACTAAAGAAAAAGAACGGTATTTGAAAGGCAAGGCGAAAATCAGAAACCTGATAAATAAATTGGTTCATAAGCAGGATTTTCATGTGGTTGCAGTAACACGTGATGACCAGTTTCCAAATAATTATAAAGAATTCATAAAAAGCTGTAAGGAAGTATATCCCTCATTAAAAGAATCAAGGTTTAAATGGACAAATTATCAAGCTATAAGAGAAGTTGCTCAAAAATTCAATTTTAAAAATACTCTTAGTTCTTTGAAGTTAAATAATGTGTGATTGCTCAAATTGATTTGTTATCCTGCAAAAGAAAGTTTGTTAACAATAACAATGGTCTTAACTAGGGACGGTTATCGATTGATTCCTTCAATGAAAAAAATCATATCTATTATTTTTGCCTTAGAATAAGTACGCGTGGTATCTTCTCCAGAAGAGAAACCCAAGGTATGAATATTGTTGCTATATTCATCAATTTTAGCTTTGTTTTCAATATCCTGATAAAAATTGAATATTCTTTCTAATGAGTTTTTACATATAGAGTTAATCCTTAATGAATGTCTTCTACATCCTTTTACAAAGAATTTATCAAATGCAGGAACGTTTCCAAAAACTCCTAGCATTATTTTTGAGATTAAAACATCCGAGGCACCATTCCAGTTCTCGAAAGAATTTTTAATAATTCTTTTGCAATTAATTAAGAGGTCAATATTTTCCGTATCGCCATCTACAATGTAATTATCCACGTCAATTGTCCATATTCTCCTATTAAATTCTGAAATATTTCTAATCAATCTTTCATAGAACTTGGAACTTTTTGATAATACAAACGTTGAACCACGATACATGCCCCAACTAGCCAGATAAAATGATAGTTGAAGACAGGAATTTTCAATATTGCCATTGCTACATAATTCTTCAATACAATTATTTTCCTTGAAAGATTGGAAATAATTAAAACAGTAATCAAAAGAAGCATATCTCTCTAAAGGTCCTCTACCTCTATCTCTTTCTCCGAAACCTCTCATAAACCTGTTTATGTTTTGGTCAATATCAATTACTGTCATTTTTCTTCACTTTACCCTTCTTCAAAACCATTCTTCCTTTAAAAATGTGCCATTATATCCGTTCACTCTATAATAAAGTCAATACTTCCACCCCTCCCCTTCTCAACTATATAAACAAAAAAGACAATATGCTCTCAAGATGCGAGGGAATCTACCTGGCTCCTCTTTTTTTCAATCCCTCCCATCCCTCCTCACTTTATTTTAATATAAAGGTTTGCTAACAACAAAGTAAATTTAAACGATAATACTTCGGGGATTCACTTCTCCATTGGCATAAAAAAAGGATTTTTTCATCTTTATATGATTGTAGCAGAAGCAACATTGATTATTTTAAATCCCAAATAGTAAAACTTTCACTATAAAAGTTACAATAACAAATACAGAAATGGAGAATTTAAAACCTTTAATATTAATAGGTATTAGTATCATCCTGAGTATATCTCCAGTAAATGCTTGAACTAAAGACCCTGCAACCATTGATAGTAGAACACCGATAAAAACACTTACTAACAATTCAACAATTTTTTCAATGGTTTCAGCAGATATACCTAATAAAGCCCCTACTACTACGACTATAATTATTACAGATATTATTAATTTTAACTTCCCCTCATCCTTCTTTCTTATCATTTATAATCATATTTGAATGGGCTTATTTAATGATTATCTTCGAATAAGGTTTTTAAAGAAATAGGTGTTGTGAAACTGTAGATTGAGAGGTGGTGAGAATATGGGAAAGGAAGAATTTGAAAAAACGTGTAAAAAAGAGGGGCACAAACCAGCTCTTAAAATTATTAGTTATGGAGTTGGAACGGCTATTAATATAAAAGAAACAGAGTTTACTTTCATATGTTCTATTTGTGGTGCTACATGCACAGCAACAGGTAAATGGGATAATCCAACAGTTTAAGTATATTGCATCGTTTTTTATCACATACTATGTCCTACAAGAATGTTTTTAAAGGAATAGATATTATGAAACTAGTTTTTGGGGTAGAAAATGGATTTCGTTAAAAAGAAAATTGTTTCATGGGAAATAAAATATGGGCAAATCCAGATAACAGGTAAAAGTTACGAAATCGCTAAAAAATATTTTCAGATTATATTGGTATTACTTTTGAATTAACAACTTTTTTAGGAGATTTCCCAAACAGACATTTTATTCACGAAGATGACAGAAATTCATTAAGATTAGCATGTAGCCCATTTTTCAGTAAATTAAGTGAGGGAGATATTGTTTATTTAAAACCGATAGATGTAAATAAAATTGCAGTTTATAAAGAAGAACCTATAGAAATAACAGAACCAAAGGTTGAAGAAATTAAAGATAAAGTCCTAAAAGATGCAGGACCTGAATTTACTAAGGTTCTTATTGATGTAATTAAAGAAAATAAAATATTACGAGAGGAAAATGAAGAATTAATAAAATATAAAGATAGATTGGAGAAGTATCAGAATTTGGAATATATTTTTGAAGATGAAAAGTTTATGGAGGATTGGCTTGAAAGGAATATTCATAAAGCCATAGCAAACTTAGAAATTATTGATAGGCAAATAGTAATTACTTGGAATGAAACATTTATGCGAAATAAACCTGATTTTTTCTGTTTAGATAAAACTACAAGAGAGTTAGTTATTGTTGAAAATAAAGTTAGAGGTAGACATAGAAAAGTCGAAACGCAATTCCTTACATATCGGGCATGGGTTAAAAGAAATTTGGATAAAATTAATGAAAAATATAAAGATAAAAATTTGAAAGCAACGAAGAATTTTAAATTTGTAATTATAACAGATACAACTGACGAAAGATTGGAAGCAGTTTGTGAAGATAATAAAATTGCCTTAATTCTTATAGACGGTGGTGTTATTTTCGAGGAAATTATTCCTTATTATTACGAATAAGATTTTGGTAAAAATTCAATTATTTACCTTGGTTGGATTGATAATGATATGTAAAATCATATCGACTGTCCATCTCTCCTAGATATCCACCAATAACTCCTTTTCTTTCACTTTTCCCGATATTTTCTTTCAACCTTTTAATTAACTCTGGCTTAGTCCCTGACAGTTTTATGGTCAATCCTCTATCCTTATTTAATCTAAAGACAATATAATCCAACTCTTCTTTTAAGAAAAAATATTCGTTTAATGGGTCTTCTTTAACTTTATTATAATCTCTGTCATGTAATGGCGAAGGAATCGAATATTTGTTTCTTGCTTTCATCTCCTCTCTAGTTAAATTCAAGTTTTTATAAATGTGATTCTTTTCTAAAGAGTGCTCTTTATCGTATTTTGCCTTGTTCATTCTTACCTTTGAATAGGCTGGCCAAAATGGTCCTTGACCAAATATGTAAGGTTCATGAGTTGCTTTATATTGCTTGTTTGAATATCTATTATAATCTCTTATTGCCTTTTCATAATTTGATTTCAGTTCTTCGTCTGTCATATTTTCAACATCTGCTTTCGAAAATAATACTTGTATTTCATGGTCTGTTAACCAATTTTTTTCTTTAACCATTTGCTCCATTCTCCTCCCGTTGAGCATAACAAGCGCAAACTCAAGGAGGAGACAAAAAAGATGAGCTTCTTTGGGAGTGCTCCAAGTTGCCTGTTTTTCATCAGGTTGAATATACTATTTGGTACAGGTTAATAAACCTTTTCATTTTCATGATTTTCTCTCCTGTTGAGTAGTATTCATTATTCAGAATAAAAAAATAGGTACATCACGAATGGAATACATTTATTAAAAATTTCATCCAATTTTTGTAAAGAATAAACATACAAAAATTTTGGATAATAACAAGTAAAACTATTATTTTGAATGAAAGTAAAGATATATTGATACAATTTTTAACAATCCAAGAGAGGATTTGTTTGTTCACTATTATGATATTGTTCGAAAATTTTCATTTCTACGGAATGACATCTTATCACAATATTGAAATAGAACACATTCTTTTCCCGGCTCGTGAAAAAAAGACCCTCTGAAAAACAACCTAACACCTTCAAACCAAACAAAGAAACCAACGGCGTTCAAACCCTACTTGGTGATCCTAAAAAAGCCATCATTAAACTTGCAATACCAATGATTGTAGCGATGTCTGTCACCACCATCTATAATCTAACTGACGCGGTTTGGGTTTCTGGCATTGGTGCTGATGCTCTTGCTGCTGTCGGCTTTGTCTTCCCCTTCTTTTTTATGGCATTAGCAATAGCAAACGGCCTTGGAATCGGTGGAGGAGCAGCAATATCCCGAAGAATCGGCGCCAACGACAAAAAAGGCGCAGACAACGTAGCAACTCACACTATGGTTATAATGCTTGTAATTGCAACACTTTTTACAATACTGCTTTTTATTTTTGCATATGATATCTTCAGTTTAATTGGCGCTGGAAAAACGTTAGCCATGGCAACACTCTATGCCCGAATAATGGCAATCGGGACAGTCGTTATCTTTTTTTCATTTATCGCAAACGCAATACTGAGATCAGAAGGGGATGCAAAAAGAGCTATGCATGCCATGGTCCTTGGTGCTGGATTAAACATAGCATTAGATCCCCTCTTCATCTACACCTTTGGTCTTGGTGTTGCTGGTGCTGCATGGGCAACGATTCTCTCAATGAGTATTTCCTCACTACTACTTTTTTATTGGCTATTTCTGAAAAAAAACACATATATTTCATTTCATTTCCGTGGCTTTCACTTCAATAAATCAATTATAAAAGACATCTTCAAGGTAGGCTTTCCTGCCACAATAATGCAGCTATCCATGTCCATTACAATGCTGATAATGAACATCATAATAATTAAAGTCGGCATCATCAACGGAGTAGAAAACCCACATGATGGAGTAGCAGTCTTTACAGTGGGATGGAGAGTAGCGACAATGGCAACTATGCCACTTCTAGGAATTGCCACAGCCGTTGTCTCGGTAACAGGAGCCACCTATGGAGCACATGCCTATAAAAAACTAAACATCTCATACATGCATGCAATAAAAATCGGCATTATCATTGAAGCAGTTATCGCATTATTTATCTTTTCTTTCGCACCATTGATAACCATATTATTTACTCTAGCAGAAACCTCAGCACATCTCGCAAATGATATCATAATTTTTCTAAGAACAGTATGCATATTCTTTCCTGGAATCGCCTTTGGTATGCTTTCTTCATCCATGTTTCAAGGAACAGGGAAAGGAATGAATGCCCTAATTGTCACCATCTTTCGAAGCATCATATTAACACTCCCATTAGCTTGGCTTTTCTCCATCACACTAGATATGGGGCTACCAGGGGCATGGTGGGGACTGGTTACTGCAAACCTTACAGGATCAGCTGTAGCATTTATTTGGGCAAAAATATACATCAAAAATCTCCAGACACTGCCAAACCGTATAGAACAATAAATCTTAAATCAAAGACTCTGCATTCCAACTATTGTGATGAACGAACCTTTTCTGAACCAATTCTGGTGATGATGAAGATCTTGAGTGCTGAAATATTCAAGACATGATGAGGGGTTTATAATTCGTTAAAACATTCTTTTTCTTCTTATTGGCAAATATATAAATAAAGGAAGGTTTAAGTAAATGAATGATATTTCTACAGAGGGGAGGTATGAAAAAAGCCATTATACTGACTGATATTCTGCTTCTAGTTGTTTTTGCTATTGTTCCAACTGTAACCTGTGAAACAACGGATGGAAACATACTTTATGTCAATGGCAGCGGCCAGGGAAAATATAGTACAATCCAAAGTGCAATTGATAATGCGTCGGAAGGAGATACTATTTTTGTTTTTTCAGGAATTTATTATGAAAACATTGTCTTGGATAAATCAATTTTTTTGATAGGGGAGGAGATAGAAAATTCAATCATGGATGGGAGTAATTCAGAAAATGTTATTACAATCACAGCTGATAAAGTAACAATAAGAGGTTTTACAATTCAAAACAGTGGAGATATTTTTCCAGATGCAGGTATCAATATAAGTTCTGATTATAACAATATTTCAGGCAACATTATAACAAATAACTTCTATGGCATTACCTTGATTCACGCATCAAATAACATCATTTCAGAAAATACAATTTCTAACAATGATCATTGCGGAATCTACATGAGCGGTTCATCTTACAACATCATCAATGGAAATACCATCGAATATCATCATTATAACGGAATTGGAATGTATGATTCAACTAATACAAATACAATTACTGACAACACATTAACTCATAATGACTATTGCGGGATTAATATAGCTATATCTTCCAATAATGAAATCACTGGAAATTCTATCACAGATAGCAATATTGGAATTCGTGTCCCACAAGCAAAATATCAAAATCACATTTCAGATAATATTTTTTCAAACAATAAGAACAACATTGTAAAAGAATCTGGAATGGTTATTTATGAGTTAATAATTGTTATTATAATACTTGTTTGCCTAACAGCATTTATATTATTTTGGAAAGAGAAAAGTCAGAAAAAAATTACTAAATCAAAAGATACAAAACATTACTTGGATGCTCGAGGTAATCCCTGCCCTATACCACTTATTATGACAAAGAAAAAAATAGCTAAAATGAAAAAAGGAGAAATATTAGAAATAATTACAACGGATTTCGTCGCAAAAGAAAACATAGAAAGATTTGGTAAAGAAAAATATGAACTAATTCGTATTGATAAAGAAGGTGAAATTTTTAAAATATTCATAAAAAAATGATTTTATAGTTATTGAGGATGAAAAGATGATCAAAGAAAAAGAAGATATTGTTAAAAAAATTAAAGCTTTCCGAATAAGTCCTTGGATGGCAGGAGCAATAATAGGTTTTTTAGCAGCGTCTCTTCAAAAAATAGCAGCTATGACAAAACCTCCAGCATATGGTTTTTGTATGGCTTGTCATGCAAGAGATCTAATTAACAGCATAATAAATCCAATCGCAGGAACTGATCTTGGCATAGCTTCTATAGTAAATACAATTCCCACGCTAACTGTTATAGGTATATTATTTGGTGCATTTGCTGCTGCTATAATCTTTAAGGAGTTTCATATTTCAAAAGTAGATTCTAAAATTTCTTATTTGAAAATGTTTATTTTAGGCATTTTAGTGATGAACTTTGCTCTTATTTTAAGTGCATGCCCAATTAGAACTTCACTTAGAGTTGCTCATGGTGATGTTATAGCTATGGTAGGTCTTATTTGTATAGGCGTAGGTGCAATTTTAGGCACAATTGTACTTGAACGAAGAGTGGAGGTGTAAAAATGGAAGCCTACATTATCGGAACATTAATCGTCGGTTTTATCGCTGGTTTTCTAGGACAAAGATCCAGAATGTGTTTTGTAGGTGGAATTCGGGATTTATATCTAATAAAAAGCACATATTTATTTAAAGGACTGATTGGTTTTTTAATAGCCGCATTTGTTGGGTATATTTTATTCAACAACAACATAGCTTTCCCTTGGTTTATTGACAAAGGCGTTATGACGGCAATCCCAGGTGCACCTTGCACTATAGGTCTTGCAGGATATATTGTAGCCATTATAGGTGGACTTGGCATAGGGTTTTTCGCTGTATTATCAGGAGGTTGTCCTTTTAGAAATACGGTTATGACAGCTGAGGGAAATAAACTCGCGTTACTATACGTAATAGGATTCTTTATTGGAGCAGTAATATTTCATCTATTTGTATTTGGTTTTATACAGGATTTATTAGGATGTTAACGCTTGAGATGCAAATATGGGCATATATGAAAAAATAAAAAAAGGAAAAACAAAAGAACCAAAAGAAGGGAAGGCTGTAGTTCTTCTCAAAACAGTAAGGGATGGAATACTTGCTGAAAAAGCACTACTGAAAAGAGGGTTTTCAGTAAGGAAAGTTGCACCACCGCCTGAATATAGAAAAGGATGTGAAATAGCAGTTGAGATCGATCTATTTAAAAAAGAGGAGATAGAAAAGATACTTGAAGAATATGGTATAGAGAGCCAAGGGATTGTACCACTATAAAACACTATCTTTAACTGGTAAATTCTTTCATTTTTTCAACAAAATATTTGCATTCATCAATAGTATTATAAACATATAAAGAGACTCTTACCGCACCTTTAATGTCACGTGCATTAAACCATGAATGAACGCAAAATACGCCAGATCTAACCATAATATTTGCATCATCTAAAAACATAGCAATATCATGAGGTTCTTTATTCTCCATTGTAAAACTAATGATACCACCACGAAGCTTTGAATCAGAGGGACCAATAATATTAATCCCAGAGATATCTTTAATCTCAGAAGTTATATAGCTGTTTAATTCACAGATATATTTACCAATGTTTTCCTTTCCAATTTTCATAATATAATCTACGGCAGCAGCAGCACCAATTGCACCTGCATAATCCTGAAGTCCAGCTTCAAATTTCTCAGGAACATCAAGTAAAACAAAAGAATCATATGAACTTTTTTCAACAGTATTGCCACCAACTAAGAAAGGCTCAAGATCTTTTAATAAATGATACTTGCCATAAAGAACGCCAATACCAGTTGGACCAAGTGTTTTATGAGATGAAAAAGCAAAAAAATCAACATCAAGGTTCTGAACATCAATCGGAACACGTGCTGCACTTTGTGCACCATCAAGTAAAACCAGAGCACCGTAATCATGAGCAATTTTTATTATCTCTTCAGCAGGAATTGTATAACCATCTAAATTAGATGCATGAACCATACTTACAAGTTTTACTTTGTTACTCATCAAATCTTCAAATCTTTCAAGATCAAACGTATTATCCTCATTTGATTCTACAACTTTATGAGTGATTTCCCTCAATTCTTTTTGAATATGCCAAGGAATAAGATTTGAATTATGCTCTCTATCAGTTGTTAAAACAATATCTCCTTTTTTCAACTTTAAAGTCCTAGCTAAAAGATTAATACTTTCTGTAGTATTTTTAGTAAAAATAATCTCTCTTGATTCATTTGCATTAATGAATGATTTTATTTTCTCACGAGCTTCATCATATTTAACAGTCACTTCAGCACCAAGTTTATGTATGCTTCTTCCTGCACATGCTGAAAAATTAAGATAATAATCATTCATTGCATCAATAACTTGCCTTGGTTTCAAAGTCATGCAAGCATTATCAAAATAGATTATTGGTTTATCATCGATTTTTCTCTTAAGTATCGGAAAATCTTGTCTGATTCTTTTTACATCCATGATTTCTACACTCTAAACAACATCATAGATATAAAAGATGTTTTTAAGATAGTCTCTAAGAATCGTTGTATTTATACATGAAAAATTATTTTTGATGCATCGAATAAAAATAGCAAACTGCATTATTGTACAGTCTACTCTTGATATCCATAATAGTATAAGTAAATAGATATAAA
>Ga0209979_1001919_pt1 | contig 21250 bp, 20 predicted proteins | sample AnhtaG_FD_183114 | JGI IMG/M metagenome (GOLD analysis project Ga0209979, IMG submission 183114) | Deep subsurface microbial communities from Anholt, Denmark to uncover new lineages of life (NeLLi) - Anholt_01485 metaG (SPAdes) (version 2) | ecosystem: Environmental > Aquatic > Marine > Oceanic...
CCAAACTGAGGAATCACCTTAATAGGTCCTCGATACCCCTTCGCTCTCAGCACCCCCACTGCCTCGGAGTTCCCAGCGATAGCATAATCGGCGTTTCGCAAGTTATAGCTTTCGATGAGGCTGAAGGGAGGCGGATAGCGGCGATGGATGCTTTGCCAGGTGAAGAAAACAGCCTTGGCTCCATTGATTTTGGCCCGGCGCATAGCTTGCCAGGTAGCCACGTTGTAGGGCTCCTCGTCAATATGGATAATGTGGGGCTTTATCCTCCTAAAATGTTTGGCCAGGTCCGGGTAGAAGTGCAGGTGGAAGTGGCCATTGAGAGCCATCCTCTCCACAACCAACTCGTACCCCTGAGTGTGCTCCCACTCCAGGGGTATCACCCCTCGCTCGTCGCGCCAGTAGGGCGGCACGACGACGGTGAGCTCAACGTCTTCGAACCTGGCCAACTCTTCGAGCTTCCTCTGATAGACCCCGACGATACAGGCCTTGGAAACCATCAGCACCCGCAAATCGCTGCCCCCTTAGCAAAGATAAGCGTAACAGCCCAGCCGAGTACATTATATCGCACCGACAGACAAAAAGCAAAAGGCTTCCCGGCGGAAGCCCTGTAAGCAGTCTCGCTTATGCTGCCTGTGTCTTGATATGTTTTGATAAGCAGCTTTCTTACTTCTATAGAGTTCATGGTGTATACTTCCCTGTAGGCCATATCTGCCATAGCTGGTGCTCCTTTCGATGTACTTGGTTCCATAACCATTCTACTTGAGGAGCACCAGCTTTGTCCAGAATCTGTCTCATCACCTGGTAACGATGTCTTGGCCCAAAATATATTGGGACTTGACAGCCATGAAAATGTGTGGTATAATGAAATTGGTCTGACAGTCAGGCTGTCTGGTTATTATTCCTATATCTTCGTAAAACCCTTGGGAGTTCTTGAATCAGTTCTTTGCTGAGGGGGATTATCTTGTTTGAAAAACTTCAAAAGTCTACCTACCCTGAACTCATAATTGAGGAAATCAAGAAACTGATCCTCGACCAGGAATTGGAGCCAGGCGATCGATTGCCATCGGAACGAGAACTGGCTGAGCAATTTGGTGTTAGCCGCGCATCTATTCGGGAAGCGATTACGGCATTGAGTGCTCTAGGACTTGTCGAGGCCCGTACTGGTGATGGAACTTATGTTAGCGCCAACTTGACCGACGCGGTCCTTCAACCTCTCTCTTGGGCCGTCCTTCTGGCAGGAGGAGTAGGACAGGATCTAGCGGAAGCGAGAAAGATCATAGAGCCAGGTATAGCAGCATTGGCGGCTCGGAGAGCAACTGCGTCCGACAAGAAGAAGTTGCTTGAAACGGTCAATTCCATGAGGGAAGCTATCGGCAACCCCTCCGCCCTTGCTGAGCAAGATCTCGCATTCCACATGGCGCTTGCTAGAGCGGCGCGTAATCGAGTCCTCTTGGAAACCATGACCGGTCTCCAGCGCCTGCTCCAGGCCCTTATCGCCAGTCACGTATTGGAGACTGAGAATCAGAAAGTGTGCTTGCAAGAGCACATCGAGATCTACAATGCGATCGAGGCAAGAGATGCTACCAAGGCTCAACAAGCGATGTTAGGAAGCATCGACAAAGACCCTTGTTAGCTGCGATGTGCACTATCCCTGCGGGAGAAAGTAGGAACTCTACGTGACAACCCAAGTCTTGGGCGGGAGAGCAAACTAGCACGTTCTTGTGGACCAGCCTCGCGGCCTTTGTCAGCGAGGCGGCGGCAGTCCCCCGAATCCATTTATACGAAGGAGGTGGTGAGAGAGGAACATTGACTCTATTGCCGATGGGCCTCGGAAGGCCTAAACCAAAGTCTTAGGGAGGAGATACGATGAAAGGGAAAAAACTTTTGGTAGCGGTGGCTTTACTGGGTCTGGTGGTCACGGTGATTTCCTGCGTCGTGCCTACCCCAGAGGTGATCGAGAAGGAGGTGGTTGTCGAGAAGCTGGTGGTCGAGACTGTGGTCGTCGAGAAGGAGGTGGTTGTCGAGAAGGAGGTGGTCGAGACCGTGGTCGTCGAGAAGGAGGTGGTAGTGACGCCCACCGTTGCGCCTACTCCTGCTGCGCCAGCAGGGCCAGCTGACACATTGAGAATAGCTCTTCGGGAGACATTGCTCTCTCTGGATCCACAGAAGGAATTTCAAATAGTGTCTCTCGGCTTCACCAACAAGGCCTTTGCTGATTGCTTGGTCAACTATGATGACGAGTATAACTTCGTGCCTGGGTTGGCCGTGTCTTGGAGAACCGTGGACGACTTGACTTGGGAGTTCAAGTTGCGAGAGGGCGTCAAGTTCCACAACGGGGAGCCGTTCAACGCAGAAGCGGTGAAGCACTCCTTTGAGAGGTTGGTGGACCCGGATTACAAGGCTGGAAGTGCCTTCCTTCTCGCTGGTGTTGAGAGCGTCGAAGTCAAGGACGAATACACGGTACTGGTCCACACCAAAGAGCCGTTCGGTGCGTTGCTCCCCAACCTCACCCTGGTATCTATCGTGCCGATCGAAGCATCCCAGCGTGATGATTTCGCCACCAACCCTGTAGGAACGGGGCCATTCCGTTTCGTGGAGTGGAGGAAGGGCGAAAGGTTGGTGATGGAAGCGAATCCGGAGTACTGGGGAGGGGCCCCCAAGTTCAAGCGAGTGATCTACTATCCGATCGCTGAGGACGCCACCCGCATGGCTGCAGTGCGGACTGGCGAAGTAGACATTGCCGATGGCGTGCCTCCGGAGGAGATAAGAAGTCTAGAGGCTGAGCCCCACTTAGACGTGTTCAAGACCGCGAGCAACGACAATATATGCATAAGGACCTATCTGGGGGAAGAGGCGCCTTGGACTGACCCCAGGGTCCGGAAAGCCATGATGATGGCTATCGACCGGGAGGCGATCGTCAACGAGATCCTTCAGGGAGTAGGAGCGGTGGCTAGATCGGTGCTATCTTCCGCTCTGCCCGTCTTTAACCCGAACCTAGAGCCCTATCCGTACGATCCTGGACGAGCCAAGGCCTTGCTGGCCGAAGCAGGATATCCCGATGGCTTCTCCGCAAACTTGGTGGTGCCCAGTGGCTTCTACCCGAAGGACGCCGAAATTACCCAAGCCATTGCTGCATATCTACAGCAGATCGGGGTCAGTCTGGAAGTCAGGCTGATGGAGCAGAGTTCTGCGTGGCCCTTGAGGCGAGTGCCGTACGACTTCTTCTACTCGGGCGCCGCCATCATCAACATGGACGGAGACATGGCTCTCTATCGAGACTACATGCCGGAGACCTCACGGGAGAAGTACAACAATCCGGAGGTGGTGCGCCTCCTCAATGCGGCAAGGTCTTCTCTTGACCAAGATGAGCGGCGGGAGTTGTACCGGCAGGTGCAGGCAGTCATCTGGGAGGATCTGCCCAACATTGCGATTCATGATGTAGGGGATGTGTGGGCAGTGAACAAGAGGGTCAAGAACTGGCGACCTCGTCCCGACAAGACCGTAATACTAAAGGACGCTTTCGTAGAAGACTAGGTCGCGCAACGGGCTAGGGAGAAAACTAGGAGCCGCCCGCTCGGGCGGCTCCTAGTTACTAGTGGTGCGTGGCTCAAAAAGGGATCCAATGAGTCTCTATTTGGTGCGGCGGCTGATGCAACTCTTCGTGGCGCTACTGGGAATGTCCATCATCGTCTTCGTGGCTATGCGCGTAGCGCCGGGCGATCCCGCCGAGCGGATGGTTTCGCCTCTCGCAACCGATCAGGAATTGCAGCAAATGAGAGAGGCTTTGGGCCTGAACAAACCGATCTATGAGCAATACGCGACCTTCCTTCGTGGCGTGCTCCATGGCAATCTGGGTAAGTCTCTATTCTATAATGAATCTGTACTGACGATCGTGCTGGAAAGGTTGCCGGCAACCCTTCAGCTGGCCCTAATCTCCATGACGGTAGTTGTCGCTGTTGGCATTCCCCTTGGCATCTACTCTGCTACCCATGGCGGTTCCTGGCTTGATATCATTGCACGGATGATGGCCTATATCGGCCAGGCGATGCCCAGTTTCTGGCTAGCCATTGTTCTCATTCTCGTGTTTAGCGTCGGTCTTGGCATCTTCCCCACATTTGGGCGTCGCAGCCTTAGCTGCTTTGTTCTGCCTTCGATCTCTTTGATTCTCCCGCGCCTGGCTAGGGTCATGCGATTCGTTCGCTCTGCTGTTCTGGAGGTAATGCACGAGGACTACGTAAGGACCGCCCGTGCTAAGGGCTTGTTAGAGCGTTCTGTGCTGTATCGACACACGGTTCGCAACGCCCTCATTCCAGTTGTGACCGACACATGGTTGCAGTTCGCATGGCTGCTGGGTGGCTCGATGATCGTCGAGGTAGTCTTCGCCTGGCCAGGGATCGGAGCCTTGACCATTAACGCCATCTATTCCAGAGACTACCCGCTTGCGGAGGGCTGCGTTATGTTACTAGCCCTGATCTTTCTGCTCGCAAATCTACTGATGGATCTTTCATATGCTGCGATAGATCCCCGGGTCAGGTATCGATAGGGCATCGCCGGGCGTCGCTGGCTTAGGCAAGCGATTGAAAACTCTTGAGAGTGTTAGTAGAAGATGATGGCACGAATAATAGGCGTTATGAGAGGCAATTTCAGCCTTGTGAGCGGCACCACCATTCTAGTCATAGTCCTCAGTACTGTGGTCTTTGGTCCGCTCATCCTTCGCTCTGATCCTTTGTCGCAAGATCTGGTAGCTCGACTTCGACCCCCAGCATGGGCCGCAGGAGGAACATCTGACCGCCTCCTAGGGACGGACGCTTTGGGCCGAGATATGGTTAGTCGGCTCATGTATGGGGGCCGCGTCTCCGTCGCATTGGGTGTCGTTGCGGTTACATCGGCAGGTCTTGTGGGTCTTGCCATAGGGCTAATGGCTGGATACTTTGGAGGAGCAATGGATGATGTCATCATGAGGATCGCAGAGATCCAAATGGCCTTCCCTTTGCTCGTTTTGGCACTGATTTTGATGGCGGTCTTCGGTCCAGGCATCGTGTCCATGTTCGTGGCCTTTACGATAAGCGGCTGGCCCATATTCGCGAAAATCACTCGCGGTATCGTGTTGTCTATCCGGCACCAGGAGTTCATTGAAGCAGCTCGCGCCATTGGTTGTGGGAATATTCGCCTAATCATTCGCCATGTTTTGCCAAACGTCCTACCCTATATTGTCATCTTGACAGCGCTTCAATTGTCGGGTATGATTTTGACGGAAGCAGGGCTCAGTTTTGTGGGAATCGGGATTCAGCCTCCCACTCCCTCCTGGGGAAACATGCTAGGCGAAGGGCGTGCTTATCTTTCCAATGCCTGGTGGTTGGCCACTTTTCCGGGTATTGCGCTGATGATAACTGTGCTAGGCGCGAATCTGCTCAGCGACGGGCTGCAGGTCGTTCTCGACCCAAGGGCGAGAAGGCGCATTAGGTAATCACATCGTGTTTCCTTCTCGCACTGGAGAATGGTGTTAGGGATCATGAGTTCAGGGGGCAAAGGTGTCAACTTTGGTGACTGGCGCCAGCGGATTCATAGGCAGCTACCTCACAAGAGAGCTAATAAGCCAAGGTCATAGCGTAGTTGGCATCTCAAAGTCTATCAAGGAACGGAGTCTCGACCGGTTTGCAGCCCTGCAGGTTGACATCACGAGAACCGAGGATCTGAAGCAACTACCTGCTGGTATTGATGTGGTATTCCATCTGGCAGCTTACACACCTCGCGATTATCTTGATCCAAAGACTGCCTTCACTTGCCTGGATGTGAACGCGAGTGGTACCCTGCACGTCCTGGAATGGGCTAGGAATCACGGTGTACAGCGTTTTGTTTACACGTCATCGCAGGCGGTGTATTCTACTCCTCCGCACTACTTGCCTGTCGCTGAAGAACATCCTACCTACCCCCTGGGGTTGGCGAGCTTCTACGGGGCGAGCAAGCTACTGGGCGAGATCTTCACGAGAAGGTTCGCAGAGTTAGGCTGGCTGAATACAATATCTCTTAGGCTGGGATCAGTCTACGGGGCCGACATGAACAGAGAGCATTATCTCTTCAGATGGTTGGTGCAGGCCAAGCGAGGAATAAATCTGGAGATTCCCGCTACTCCAAAGAGAAGCGCGGACTGGGTATACGTGAAAGATGTGGTTCAAGCCTGTGTCAGAAGCTGCGCCTCGGATAGAGGGGGAGTGTATAACATAGGTGGCGGTCGTGAGGTGGCCATCGAAGATTTGGCAGCCACCGTGCTAGCGGTCGTCCCATGTAGCTCATCTAGGATCATTGACCCTTCGGTTAGGCCGGGGGCCTCATTCCGTTTCTATCTAGACATATCGAAGGCTCAAGTTGAGTTAGGCTACCAGGTCCGCTATCCCTTGAGAGAGGGTTTGCTAGACACGCTTGAAAAGGTAAGAACGACATAGATTTACGATGACGAAGGTCGGGTTGGGTCGCGCCCCTGGATGCTCTTGGGCTAGCAGGTTGGGCCTTGCCTTCTTGGTGTGAGCATGACTGGGAGGGAAAATGGGTTTAGACAATACTCTATATGGGTATGCCGGAAAAATCTCAAGGGTGGATTTGAGCCGGCTCTCACTTGAAGAACAAAACATAAATGAGGAAATGGCCAGAAAATACGTCGGAGGCAGAGGGTTTGGGGCTAAGATTCTGTTCGAGGAGATGTCTGTCGGTCTCGATCCCTTCGACCCTGAAAGCCTACTTATCTTTGCTACCGGCCCCCTGACTGGAACAGTCATCCCAGGTGGCACAAGGTATATGGTGATAGGAAAGTCGCCGCTTACTGGTTGTTACGGAGAATCCAACGCAGGCGGTTCCTTCGGGCCAGCGCTGAAGAGGGCTGGCTATGATTGTGTGGTGGTAACAGGCAAATCCGAGAAACCCGTGTATCTTTACATATCGAATGGGGGCGTGGAGATTCGAGACGCGAGCCACTTGTGGGGTTGCACTGTTGGTGAGGCTGAAGATGCGATCAAGGCGGAACTGGACGATCGGAGAGTAGTCGTAGCGGCCATCGGCCCAGGAGGGGAAAGACTGGCGAGAATAGCGGCGATCATTAGTGAGAAAGCTCGAGCTGCTGCTAGAACTGGCCTTGGTGCACTCATGGGATCGAAGAAACTGAAAGCTATAGCTGTCCTAGGGGAAAACCAGGTTGTCGTAGCGCAAGAAGATGAGGTGGGTGAGATAGCACGTCGTCTCAATCGAAGGTTTAGCCACGATCCCGGCAAGGTTAACTTGCGAGAGTATGGTACTGCCGCCGGGGTTGCCGGGCTTCAAGTGATGGGAATGTTGCCCACTCGAAACTATAGGGAAGGTGTTTTCGAGGGTTACGAGAGCATTTCGGGCGAGAGAATGACGGAGACCATCCTGAAAACGAAAGATGGTTGTCCTGGCTGCGCGATCCGTTGCTGGCGGAGAGTCGAGGTAAAGTCAGGGCCGTTCGCACCGTGTTTGCCAGAGTACGGGGGACCAGAATACGAAACGATAGGGGCGCTGGGCTCCTTATGCTTAAACTCCAATCTGGAGAGTATCGCCCGTGCTCACAATCTATGCAACATGTACGGTATCGATACTATATCTACGGGCGTCGTCATCGCATGGGCCATGGAATGTTTCGAGAAAGGGATCCTAACGGTGAGGGAACTGGATGGCCTAGAGTTGAACTGGGGGAACGCAGAGGCGATCGTAGCCATGGTAGAAAAGATGGGCAAGCGAGAAGGCATAGGAAAACTCTTGTCCGAAGGAGTTCGGAGAGCTTCGCGAACCGTCGGCCGAGGCTCCGAGGAATTCGCACTCCATGTAAAGGGCTTGGAACCAGCGGCCCTTGATCCCAGAGGCAGAAAGGGCCTCGGCCTTACTTACGCCACCTCTCCTCGGGGCGCTGTTCACCTCGACGCGCTAACCGGTGTCATCTTTGAGAAACGAAACGTGGCACCCGAACTGGGGATCACTGAGCCTGTAAGTCGGTTTTCAGTAGATAAGAAGCCAGAGCTTATTAAGAAATCCGAAGAGGTCAATACATTTGTTTCTGCCGCGGGCGGCTGCGAATTTGCATTGCATCCCTTTATGAGCCCGGTTACCTTAACTGAGTTGGCCCAGATCGTCTCCGCGGTCACGGGATGGAACCTATCCGTGGAGGAGTTGATGACCGTGGGTGAACGCGCCAACAATCTGGCTAGGGTTCTCAACGTTCGCGAGGGACTGACTCGCGATGACGACGTGCTCCCCCTACGATTCTCGGAACCTCTTCCGGAAGGAGCATCCGAAGGGCAAGCCATTAGCGCACAGGATTTGCAGAGCATGCTAGATCAATACTACAGGCTGCGGGGGTGGGATGAGAAGGGAATCCCCCTTAAGTCAACCTTGAAGCGATTAGGATTAGATGAGGTCATCGTTGATTTGGAAGGGTGCGGATTGATGTAGATACAAACATCATGGGTCCCGACTGTCTCAAACTGTCTTGCTGGCCATGGTTGGCAGTTTGGGGATGCAGGTAGAAACGCCCAGCGCTGACCAGGTCTGGGGATTTGGGCCAGCAGCTGAGATGAATGGCTAGCCGATGCGACCTTTTTTCGATCGCCAAGTGGATCTAATCTACCAAATGGAAGGATGACACGATTTAGCGTACTGTCGATGCGAATTAGTTCTGAGGACGTACCATGAAGGTATTGCTCAGCGAGATGACCACACATGAGATCAAGGAGAAGGCTAAGCCGAACACGGTCGTCGTAGTTCCGGTTGGCTCGATGGAGCAGCACGGCCCGCATCTCCCTCTTGAAACTGACAGTCGGCTCGTGCAAGAGGTAGCGACGCGGGCTGCGCAGATGGCTGCAAATCGTATCAGCGTGCTGGTTACACCAACTGTTTGGCTAGGCCTATCTGGGCAGCACATCGATTTCTGTGGAACACTAACGTTGGATCCTCACTGCTTCATGGACGTTATGAGTGCAATAATTCAAAGCCTGGAACGTCATGGGTTCAGACGCATTGTTCTATTGAACGGCCACGGCGGGAATATGGCGGCCCTCGACACGATTGCTCGCGCCTTTCAAAGTGAAGTGAAGACCCTGGTTGTGGCAGTGGCGTACTGGCGCCTTGCAGAAGAAGGCAGAATAGAGGCAGTGCGACAGTCTGGCCCGGGAGGGATGGCGCATGCTGGTGAGTTCGAGACATCTTGTATGCTGTTTCTGCGGCCCGAATTGGTTCATCTTGATAGAATGATTAGGCGTGTGCCCAAGTGGAACACTCGATATTTCGCTATGGACCTGCAAATATCGCGAAAAGTGCAGTTGACGCACAGAGTGTCGGACTTCTCTGATAGTGGTGTGTTTGGCGATCCGACGATCGCAAGTGCCGAAAAGGGTGAGGAGTTCCTAAAGGCGGTTATTCATGGCGTAGCAGATTTCTTGGTAGAATTTGCCAGTTGGGATTTCGAGACCCTTTGCGATTGATAAATGATGGCACGGTCTTCTGCGAAGTTCTCGGCAGAACTGCTTCAACCTTTCAAAGCGAAGCCAAGGGCTTGGTTGTAGCAACAGGGGACTGGCCACTCTGCGACTCAATTTGATTCATCGCCATATGAGAGCCATGATGCGAGTTTGGTTAGCCCTAATTCTGAGATATGTAGAAAGGAGTAACTCAAGATGGGAAAGAAGTATCAATTAGGCCCTATCACGGTGGAGCCTGGCATGCGCAAGAATCAGCTGTTTCCAGTGGGCAGAAGGCCCGACGGCACGACATGGGGCATACCTTTGATTATCATCAATGGTATGACGGAGGGGCCGCGTCTTTTCGTTGCCGGGGCCGTCCATGGCGATGAACTCGAGGGCCCACGGGCTATTCAAGATGTGGCCAATGAGTTGGATCCTAAGACATTGGCTGGCACCTTCATTGGGGTTCCGGTCGTACATGTCGCCTCCTATATCGCATCAATCGGAGGTGACGTATCTGGCATGAGAGAGAGCCCCATAGACTGGAAGAACCTGAATCGGGTTGCTCCTGGCCGTCCCGATGGTACTGTAACCGAGAGGTTGGCTTATGCTGTCTGCAACGACATATTTGCGCATGTAGACTACCACATCGATATACATTCCGGTGGCACTAGAGGCACGTCTCTGCAGATGGCTGGCTTTACCCCTATCAAGGGCGAGCTTGGCCAAAAATCCCTTGAGTTGGCAAAATGTTTCCCGGTGGAGACTCTATGGAAGACTCCACCGTGGGGCAAAATGGGTGTGGCGGCTCGTGAGAAGGGCGTCCTGCACATGGCGGTTGAGGTAACAGGGCAAGGACGGTGCGACGAAGAGGATGTCCAAATATGCATCACGGGCATCAAGAACGTGATGAAATACCTGGGGATGATAGAGGGCAACCTAGAGGACATACCGCAGGAGCGAAGGTGCATTGACAGCGAGACCTACTTGTACGCAAAAGTAGGGGGGCTCTTGAGGCCAAATGTTCGCACTGGCGATTTGATGTCCAGAGGGGAGCTGTTGGGCATAGTGACAGATGTGTATGGCACAGTGGTAGAAGAATTCAGGGCACCTTTCGATGGCATCGTGACTGGGATAAGGACGAAAGCAGTGGTATGGGCAGGTGAGCCCGTTTTTTTGACATCTACCTTCATTAGCATAGAGGAAGCCATGAAGGGTGAAGAGGCCAAACCTGCCGTGACCCCTCCCTAGTATTTATGGAGAGAAAATGGTAACACTCTTCACACTTTTGTGTGAAGCACCTTGACAACTGAGGCCCTGAAGGCTAGGCTATTGGGCAACCTCCTACCAGAGGAGCTCAACATGCTTAGCCGTTCGACCTGTGTTGTAGCACTGATCCTGCTCTGCGGATGGCTCGAAGGTTCGTCAAGCCTTACGGGACACCACGGTGGTGGAGTTATGCTGACTCGTCACGTAAGGCCTCACCCCCGCCATACAAAAGTGACGAAGGGTGAAAGCCTACATCCAGATACTAAATCTGTGACTTCTGAGGAAGGAGCTGTGCTTCAATGACGATGACTGTGATCAATTCGGTAGAAGATATTCGAGAGATGATATCGAGGCATGAGAGATATCGGGCTAGATGCCTCAACCTCATCGCATCGGAGAATGTGGTAAGCGCAAGTGCGAGGAAGTTGCTCGCTAGCGACATGGTGGGTCGCTATGCCACGTATTATGACGATCCGGCCGTGCGCAACTACAAAGGCAATAAGTATATGGCTGAGCTGGAGATAGCGGCGCTAGAGTTGGCAAAAAGGCTCTTCGATGCCGACTTTGTTGACTTGAGGCCTCTGAGCGGTGAGATGGCCGTAAAATCCATCTTCGTTGGATTGACCAGGCCTGGCGATAAGATATTTGAGAGCGGCCCCACAGATGGAGGGCACGGGGTTGGAAGGCGAATGCTCGCCGGCAACCTCTTTAAGGGTATCTTGGATCTCAGGTATTTTCCTGTCAAAGGTTACCAACTCGACCTTGACATGCCGAGGCTCCAGCAGATGATCAAGGAGGAAAAACCGAAACTCATCGTTTTTGGTCGCTCTCGCATTTTGTTCCCTGAGCCTATCGAGCAGATAAGGGAAGCTGCCGATGAGGTAGGCGCCTACGTTGCTTATGATGCTTCGCATCTTATGGGGTTGATAGCGGGCAAGGTCTTCCCCAACCCTTTGGATCAAGGTGCTGATGTGGTTGCAGGCAGCACGGCTAAGACACTAGGTGCGCCTCAGGGAGGGATAGTCTTTACCCGCAATGAGGATATATACAAAAAAGTGAGAGCCGGCTTCTATCCACCTCTGGTTGCGAATCACCATATTCATAGAATCCCCGGTTTGGCAGCCACTTTCCTCGAGATGTTGGAATTTGGCGAGGCATATTATCGTCAAATCGTGCGCAATTCACAGGCTTTTGGGAAGGCACTATATGAACGGGGCTTTGATGTTCTGGCTCGAGATAGAGGGTTCAGCCAGAGTCATGAGGTACTAGTGGATGTTTCCAAGTTGGGGGATGGGCGCAGAATCGCTAACTTATTGGAGCAAGCGAACATTATCATAGGCGGAGCGACTCTTCCCAAAGATGTCAAGACGGAGGTCAAGGCCACATCGGGACTCCGCTTAGGTACCCAGGAGGTTACTCGCACTGGCGCTGTGGAAGCCGATATGGAGGGCATTGCAGACTTGATGAAGCGGGTTGTAATTGATAAGGAGGATCCTCAAAAGGTAGCTGCCGATGTCGCGACCTTTGTGGCCTGCTTCAATGAGATTAAATACACCTTTGATAAAGGAGTTGCGCCTTATACCTCATTATTCTGAGGGTACTAGTACCTCATCAACATGATTTTGATAGATGAGTCCATTTGCAACTCGACTTGTCTGTACTATATCTAGTACATATTCTGTCCATTGACTGCAAGATATAGTAGGTGATGATGTTAGCCACAACGTCGGCAACATATCAAAATCACTGTGATGGAGTACTAGTACTACAACCGTAGTTAGCAGAACAAGCTCTGAGCCTGTCGAAGGATGACTGTCTCAAAGAGAAAGCGGGCCCACAAACCCTCTCACTTCAGCAAGTGCGGTTGTAGTACCAGGAAGGCACGTGCGAAGAGCTACGCAAGGGACAGGGGAAGCTGTGCCCGGATAGTATTGTTCCTGTAGCTGGTATGTGGAGGGGCTATCAGTCCATCAACCAGGTAAGAGGGAATTCACTACCTGAGCGAATGAGATGACACGATACATACTGATACGGTTGTTAGGGATATTGGTGGTTATATACGTCGTGTTGACCCTGACTTTCTTCGTAATGCATGCCATCCCAGGGGGGCCTTTTGACGAGGAGAAGATGCGCCTTCCGCCAGAAGTGAAACTAGCCATTCTACGTCGCTATGGGCTGCAGGAGCCTCTTCCAAAACAGTGCCTCCGATATCTATGGAATGCGCTCCACTTGGATCTCGGGCGTTCATATGAGAGCCCGGGCGAGACAGTCATTGGCCTGATTGGTAGGGTTTGGCCAGTTAGCCTTCATCTTGGAGCCATGGCCCTGTCCTTAGCCATAGCCCTAAGCCTCATTTTGGGTATTCTGAGTGCCATATATCAAAATAGTTGGGTTGACTATGCTTCCACACTCCTAGCCACCTTGGGCATAGTAAACCCTTATTTCGTTGTTGCCATCTTCCTAATACTCATCTTCGCCAGTACCCTCAGATGGTTACCGCCTGGGGGATGGATTACTACGATGCCTCCAACTTCGCCAACGTCTTCACTACTGGGTTCCGGCATCCGTGGTCGAATGCAGAGTATGACGCGCTGGTGCAAGAGGCCAACAGCATCGTGGGGGATGAGGAGCGGCGTTGCGAGCTCTACCAGCAGGCTTCAGAGGTGCTCTGTAGCGATCCTGGGGCCGTCTTCCTATGGCACCCGCTGATGCCACAGGCGTGGAAGACTTATATAGACAGGTCGGGTGTCGAGCCTAAGAAGTACGGCGATGCCATCTGGTGGCGAGACAAGAAGGGAGATACTGTCTTGCACATCTACATCGGCAAAGACAAATCCGAGTAGTAGGACCCACCCAACATGGTTAAGGACAAGGGTGGCTGCCTGCGTTGTCGGCAGTCACCCTTGTTCGTAGTGTGAGTGTCATAACCTCTACTCATCTGCGCTTGAGACACTTAAGTCTCCTTGGGTATCTCTGGCAGTTGCGTGATCTGGCGGCAATCAAAGATCTCAGATATGAGGTTAACGATACTCGATCACGGTTAATAGATGCAGAAGGAGGGGATAGAGATGCGGAAGCGAGACAAACTTGGCTGCTCGTTCTGCAACGGAGAACCATGTCGGCATGGTAACTTTGAAAGGATGCCCAAGAATTGCCCCACGCTAACAAGCTCCGAGATCGTTGAGGATGCCATCGAAGAGTATCGAAACGATCGAGCTAGTAAGCAATTATGTGATACCATTTGGCGTTCGTACCTACCTTACACGAGGAAGCAGGGACGGGTCGAAGCGCTCGTCGGTTTTTGTCACGATCTGGGAATTAGGAAGATAGGTATCGCCACTTGTGTGGCCTTCTTGGAATGCGCACAAATCCTAGAGGAGATTCTAGAGGCCCAAGGCTTCCAGACGAACACGGTTTGTTGTCAAGCGGGTGCCGTGGACAGTAGAGTGTTGGGATACGATCCCGCTTCTCTAGGACGCCAGCGCGAAAGATTCACCCTTTGCAACCCCATCGCTCAGGCAGAGATACTGAACCAAGGACAAACCGAGATCAACATCATGCTTGGCCTATGTCTAGGCCACGATATGATTTTCACTCGATATGCTCAAGCCCCTACCACCGTCATGGCGATTAAGGATTATGTCTACGACCACAAGCCATCGACAGCACTGCTAACGAGAAGGCACCCAGTTTACAACCGCTTGGTAAACGAGCAGACATAGGAGGTGGGGTGTTGTGCTAACAGTCGGCTATTGTTGTTAGAGTTTCGTCACAATAAGAATTTCCACAACCACTAGTAGGATTCAGATCGCCCTGAGACTTACATATGTGGTCCGAGCTTATTACGGCGAAAGTCTATTGAATTTGGACTTTGGACAAACGGTTTGAGAGTAGCTCTCCGAAAAGCTACTTTTTCGTCAACAAACGGGCAAAATTGAACGTTTTGGCGCTGTAAAATGCGGTTTGAAGATACTCGGCGCATTATTCAGGGGTTTGAGCAGAAGTGGGTTTTGCCCAAACTGCCGAGTAATTGATCCGCACTTTTGCAATCCCCGACAAAGTTACTTTGGAACCGTTTTTATGAGGTTCTTGCGACATTTCGTGGCTTTTTTGACTCATTTTACGCTTTTCGGGACAATTCTGTGATTACGGATTGTCCAAAGTCCAAATTGAATGTCTATCCACAGGGTCATGGCCAATCAAAATGGAAAACATTGTCTCCTTGCCTTTCTATGGCTAACTGAGTACTTGCCGTGGACGTAGTGGCAAGGGGGGACAAGATGCAATATCGGGGGTTGGGCAAGACGGGAAAGAAGGTATCCATCATATCGCTCGGGTGTATGCGTTTTAGCGACGAAGATAATGCTCTCCAAGTGGTGAAGAGGCCCATGGGACTGGGCATGAACTATCTAGAGACGGCACCTGACTATTGCTGGAATAATTCGGAGGTTGCGGTTGGTAAGGCCATTAAGCGATGGCGTGACAGAGTCCTGATTTCCACCAAGTGCCATCCCGACCGCGAGTACGACCTCTCCGAAGGAGGGGGAATCGACACTGAAGATAAACTTCGAGCCCTCTTAGAACAGTCTTTGACAAGGCTAGAAGTGGACAAGGTAGATTTCTTCCACGTATGGAACATCAGCACTCCGGAGGTGTTCGAGCTCGCTGTTAGGAAGGGGGGCTTACTAGACAGGATTAAGAAAGCCAAAATCGAGGGGTTGATTGACCACATGGGCTTTACGAGCCACGATACACCCCAGAATATTGAGAGGTATATCGACGCCGGTGAATTCGAATGTATGACGGTGCAGTACAATCTGCTTGACCGGATCAATGAGGGTGTCATCAATTACGCTCACCATAAAGGACTCGGGGTAATCACTATGGGGCCTGTTGGTGGCGGGTTGTTGGGTGGCTTCTCGGCCGAGCTTCAAAGGCTACTTCCTAGCGGGGCCAGAAGCACTGCAGAGATAGCGCTGCGCTTCGTAATCTCCCATCCCGGGGTCAGTGTGGCTCTATCTGGCATGACGAGTGTCCAGATGGTGGAGGAGAATGCGGCCATCGCTAGCCTTACCGAGCCTCTAAGTGAGGCAGAGCGCCAGCAGGTGCAAGTTGCGTTAGAGAGGTACGAAGGACTGGCCGCTCTCTATTGCACAGGCTGTGGATACTGCATGCCTTGCCCTAACCGTGTCAGCATGCCAGAGAACTCCCGATACATGAATCTCTACAAGGTCTATGGCTTGAAGGAGCGCGCTAGGGAGATGTACGCAGTTCTAGGGCAGGAGGGCTCCAGGGTGAAAGGGCTGAAGGCAGATGTCTTTCTGGAGTGCCACGAATGTGAGGGTAAATGTCCACAAGGCATAGACATCCCAGAAAGACTGAAGGAGGTCGCGACCTCTCTTGGACAGGCTAGGCAGTCATCATAAGTCGTAGGCATTCCTCAGGCTTGTATGAAGAGTAATGGGTGTTGGCGTGAGTCAACTGATGAGCGACCGCAGAGTATGATGCGTTTGACGAAACCCTGGAAGCTAATATGGTACCGGCGGTTGAGGTTTCGTACGATCTACGCGATCTTGGCGGTTCCCGGCCCGAAGGCAATGAAAATCAGCCCCTGTGGGGCAATCGGTCGGTAGGCCGAAGGGAGCCCAAGACGTGCCGTCTTGGGCTCTGACATACCTACACCGCGTTCGAGAGGCGTACCGCCTTCAAGCGGCCAAGTACAGCATCGTATCGACCAATAGGATCAAGGTAAGCTATGTTAACAGATCAGATACAAGAATTGGAACAAATTGCCAACGACCTTCGTTGCCTTATTGTCCGAATGGTGCATATAGCTGGCTCGGGCCACCCTGGTGGGTCGTTATCGGCAGCGGATATAGTGGCTGCGCTCTATTTTTCTGTGTTACGGGTAGATCCATCTTGGCCAGATTGGCCTGACAGGGATCGTTTCGTTCTCTCCAAGGGACACGCCTGTCCGGTTGTCTACGCTGCCTTGGCGCGTCGTGGGTATTTTCCAGTAGATGAGCTATGGACATTGCGGCAACTCGGGAGTAGATTACAAGGGCATCCCGACATGCAGAGGACACCTGGGATCGATGCAACGACAGGATCATTGGGGCAGGGCATCTCCATAGCTTGCGGATTGGCCCTGGCAGCCAAGATCGATCACGAAACATATCGGGTCTATACGATGCTTGGCTGTGGCGAACTCCAAGAAGGCCAGGTATGGGAGGCTGCGATGGCTGCAGCTCACTACAAGCTGGATAATCTGACCGCCATTGTGGACTACAATCGGCTACAGCTTGATGGCACCAACGCAGAGATAATGGAGATTGCGCCACTCGCTGACAAGTGGCGCGCATTTGGCTGGCAAGTACTAGAGATTGACGGCCACAATATGTCCGAGATTCTCGAGGCGTTGTCAGCCTCTCAGAAGACCGGTGACATACCGACAGTTATCATAGCACGAACCGTTAAAGGCAAAGGGGTATCATTCATGGAGAATCAGGTGGGATGGCATTCCGGGACGCTGTCGAAGGAGCAACTTGCGCAGGCGCTGGCTGATCTGGCTTGTGTGGGAGAACGTAATGGGTGATATGATCTCGAATCGCAAGGCTTATGGAAGAGCGTTAGTATCGCTTGGAGAGAAGAATCCCAACGTTGTTGTGCTGGAAGCGGATCTTGGCAAATCGACGCATACCTACCTGTTCGGCGAGCGATTTCCGGACCGCTACTTTCAGGTAGGGATTGCAGAGGCCAATATGATGGGCATCGCAGCTGGATTGGCTGCGGCTGGAAAGATACCCTATGCCAGCACGTTCTGCGTGTTTGCCAGTATGAGAGCGTGCGAGCAGGTTCGGAACAGCATTGCCTATCCCAGGTTGAATGTGAAGATTGTAGCCACAAATGCCGGTATCGAAATTGGAGCCGACGGGGTGACACATCAAGCCATTGAGGACATCGCTATTATGCGTGCTATTCCCAATGTGGCTGTGGTCGTACCTTCGGATCCGGTGGTAACTGCCAAAGTGGTTCACCTGGCCGCCGATTTTGAGGGTCCAATGTACGTTCGACTGGGCCGGCAGCCCACGCCAACTCTCTATTCCGATGATCTGAAACTGGAGATTGGAAAGGCGATTACTGTCAAAGAAGGGGACAGTGTCACTTTGGTAGCGGTGGGCAATATGGTATGTCGCGCGTTGGCGGCAGCAGAGATCCTGGCAGGTGAGGGAGTGGCTGCACGTGTGTTGGACATGTATACCGTAAAGCCGATCGACGTTGCAACACTAGTCAAGGCAGCCGAAGAGACAGGCTGCATTGTGACGGCTGAGGATCACAACGTCCTCGGTGGGCTAGGCGGTGCTGTGGCAGAAGTGTTGAGCAGCGAGAGCCCGGTTCCCTTGGTCAGAGTTGGACTGCAGGACACCTTTGCCCAGTCTGGCGATCCTGATGAGCTACTGCAATTCTATGGCCTGACGGCCGAACATATTGCTACTGCTGCGCGGCAGGCTATGAAGCGACGAGATAGTTAGGGCAGGTGCCTCTTTGGACTCGACAAGTGGTAACAGTCATCATCAGTTATCATAGCATATGCAGGAGGGATACATCGTGTGCACAATGCAGCGCTTACTGGATCGTGTTGCGATCGTTACAGGTGGAGGGCGGGGCATCGGTAAGGCTGTTGCCTTGGCCTATGCCCGTGAAGGAGCTGATGTTGCAGTCGTGGCTCGTACGCGCAAGGAGATTGCTCAAGCAGCCTCGGAGATTGAAGACTTGGGGCGCAGAGGATTGGCAATCCAGGCCGATGTATGCAATCCTAGCGACGTCAATCGAATGGTTGAGACTGTCCTCGAAACTTTTGGCAAGGTTGACATCTTGTTCAATGCAGCGGGTGTAAGAGCCGTAGCGCCCTCGGAGGAGCTTCCTTATGAAGCCTGGAAGAAAGTGATTGATGTGAATCTAACAGGAAGCTTCCTCTGTAGTCAACGTGTAGCTGAGCCAATGAAGAAGGCTGGATATGGAAAGATTATCATGGTCGGCTCAATGCAAGCTCATAGCGGTGCTCCATTCAGAGCGGCCTACATCGCTAGTAAAACCGGATTGGTTGGTTTGACACGAGGCCTGGGCGTAGAATGGGCCAAGTATGGCATTAATGTGAACATCTTATCTCCTGGTTATTTCGAAACAGATATCATCTTGCACCAGATCAAAATCGGCCAACTCGACCTGGAAGCGATCAAGAAACGCACGCCTATGAAGCGTATTGGCAAGATGGAAGATCTAACGGGACCAGCAATCTTTTTGGCTTCTAGTGAGTCGGATTTTATGTGTGGCCAAGCGCTCATTATCGATGGCGGCTGGATGGCATATGGGTTCCTTTAGAGGTGATACAAAGAGGCCATTGGTGGAATCAATGCCACACGGTTGGAAGGAACACGCAACCTCTCAGAGTATGCTGAATGCTCGACTGGCCCAGAAGAGTGTCCTTGTTTCATAATTCATTGGCCCCGATTTTGCGAACGGTCGGGGAGGGTGTCCTAGTGGTACCCGTTTGTCCAAGGTCCAAGGAGACAGGTGAGAGAGATGGTCAGAGAGTATAGAATAGCGGTGATTCCTGGAGATGGAATTGGCAAGGAGGTAATGCCTGAGGGTCACAAAATGCTCAAGGCTGTTGAGGAGGTGCTGGGAGGTTTTCACTTGCACTTCGCAGAGTATCCTTGGGGATCTGAATACTACCTCAAGCATGGGCAGATGATGCCTCAAGATGCCCTCAAAACCCTGGAGAATTACGACGCCATATATCTTGGCGCGGTAGGTATGCCGAGCATGGTGCCGGATCACGTAACTCTATGGGGGTTGCTCTTGCCCATACGCAAATGATTCGAACAATACGTGAATCTTCGTCCCGTCCGACTCTTGCCGGGCCTGGTGGGCCCATTGCGCAACAAGGGGCCGGAGGACATCGACTTCGTCTGTGTGCGGGAGAATACGGAGGGGGAGTATTCCGGCGTGGGTGGACGAGTGCATGTGGGCACGCCATATGAGGTAGCCTTACAGACGAGCGTTTTCACTCGCCATGCTGTGGAGCGAGTGATTCGCTTCAGTTTTGAGCTGGCACGGAAGCGCCCTAAGAAGAAACTGATCAGTGTCACCAAATCTACCGCCTGCCAATATAGCATGGTGTTTTGGGATGAAGTATTCTCGGAGTCAGCTGCTGAGTACTCGGATGTTCAAACGGAGAAGTGGCCTGTGGATGCTATGGCGGCGCGTTTTATAACTCACCCCGAGACCCTGGATGTAGTGGTGGCCTCAAATCTATTTGCCGACATACTCACCGATTTGGGGGGTGCCATACAAGGCAGTCTAGGGATGTCTCCAAGTGGCAATTTGAATCCCGAGAGGCGGTGGCCCTCCATGTTCGAGCCAGTTCATGGCTCTGCTCCGGACATAGCGGGAAAGGGTATCGCCAACCCCATCGCCACGATCTGGGCTGGCTCCTTGATGCTAGAATTCTTGGGAGAAAGAAGATCCGCCCAAATGGTCATGAAGGGAATAATGAGGACAGTCATGGAACGCAAGGTCTTGACTCCAGACTTGGGCGGCTCTGCCAGCACGGTGGAGGCGGGAGAGGAGATTCGCAACAAGATCTATGAACTTGGTTCCTAAATGGTGTTGCTTATTCGTGCTTGATCCCCGTCGCCCCTACCGAACTTCTCTTTGACCTCGGTGACCAGTTGCGGCGCATGTACCTCTTCATCCCCCTGTTTGCGGGCATACAGCCATTCCCGTAGCGCCGAATGAGCTTTGCGCGGATGACCATGCCGCCCATCGATCAACGCCTCCCAGGTACACTCCCCGGCTTCATATTTCGCCTGCCACTAGACTACCTGGTGTTGATCCAGGCTGAAGCCTAGCGCTTCGTTTACTTCGTCCAACGGTTCACCTGTGGCAACCCGTTGCAGCAACTGCTCTAAGCGTTGCGCTTTTTCCAACACGGTGGGTGGGTAATCCATTGTCCCCCTCCTTCACTGCGTTTTGTGGTCGGGAGACAGTGTACACCATTGCCCCAAAGTTGCAAACTCTAATTATGCGGTTATCAAAGTGCGGTCAAAGGTAATGTTATGGACAAGCACCTGTGGGGGGTACAGGGTTTTCATCGAGTATTACAAAGAATGCAACGATGAAGGTCCCATAGCTTGGGAGGTCACCGTCAAGGTTGACAGTGAGATCAGGAATTTCTCCGGCACGATCACGCCGGAAGAGAGAAGAGTTGACGTGACGACATTTGAGAGGTAAGCAACTTCGTTAATCACGTGCTGATGTAGGTGCAAGCTGTGGTCTAATGGCCACAGTTTTTCTAGGCCGGATTCATGAGGACTCTTCGCCCAATTGCCCAGCCCGCTTCAACTGCGCAAACAGGGGGGTCAGTCCAGCGATCTGCAATCCGTCCGCTTCAGTCGAACTCGTAGATGGCATCTTGCCAACACGCCGCGCGCATTTCGGAACGGCATGACCGC
>Ga0209979_1001920_pt1 | contig 21237 bp, 15 predicted proteins | sample AnhtaG_FD_183114 | JGI IMG/M metagenome (GOLD analysis project Ga0209979, IMG submission 183114) | Deep subsurface microbial communities from Anholt, Denmark to uncover new lineages of life (NeLLi) - Anholt_01485 metaG (SPAdes) (version 2) | ecosystem: Environmental > Aquatic > Marine > Oceanic...
CCCAACTTCCGGTACTACGCCCTCGCCGATGGCATCAAAGCCTTTCTGGAGGGCAGTGAGACCCCATTTCGGGCCGGAAAAGCCCAAGCGCGTGCCGATCCACAACTCATGCTGCCTATATAGCTCAAATTTTTGGGGAAACTCCTGGTCAGGAACTGCTCCTTGACATCCTTGATGTAGAGGGACACCGACCCGTCAGTTTTCAGGACCTTCGCCTCCAGAGGCCACGCTATTCTGCAGTTCTCGTGCAGGACGAACGCCAGATCGTACTGGGGAGGCTGCGCGGGCGCGGGGGCGCGCGTTTCCTCCTCATAGAAAGCATGCTCCATGTAGAAAGGTTCGTCCCCGGACATTACCTCTCTGATCCTCGGAGCGAGATATTGCGTTACGCTCCTTTCCAACTCCTCCTCCGCTTGCTGAACGTCAATGACAGATAAATCCTCGTGATAAAGAAGGTCGTACCCTTTCCAAACGAACCTCAGCAGCATGGTCGAGTAGTTCTTCTCCCACCTCTTGGCCAGCTCCGAAAACTCGGGCGTGCTGGGCCACCTGAGTTCGCCAATCGTTCGTCCCCTAACCACGTCGCGTTCCCTCCGCCACGGGCAAGGGCCGTTCACCTCCGCTTCGCCACATGAGCACATCTGCGGCTACCTCGTCCGCGTCCCTAAGCCCGCGTGAACGGGTCCAGTTCGCACATTGGTCGGTTTTCACTATGAACACAGTTGGAACCGTACGTCCTTCCAAAAGGAAGGTATCGTAAATCCTCGCCACCCTCTCGCACGAAAGTGGCGACTGCGATGTGGATCTTCCAGGCGCGAGGACCTCATGAACCTCACGAAGCCGCCCGAGCAAGTGTTCGGAGTCAATCTTCTCTACGCTTATGTCATCGCGCCTGGGCAGATCGAGATAGACCGCAACCATGCGAACCGGGAGCAAAGACCGCGTGTCCTTCTCCTGGAATATTGTGGCGCATATCTTTTCCTTCTTTCCAAAGGCCGATTTGAGGACCCGCAAGAAGTGCTCACAATACGCCGACAGCTCTGGCTCCATCCTTAACGGACCATCGCCCGCCGCGCGGCGGGTCTTCTGGCGCCCAGGAGATTGACTACCGCCCTTAAAGTCCGGCAACGTGTAGTTGAAGAGGTCCTCCACCAATACCCATTCCGCGTCCCTCAAGCCGAAGGCTTCCCGCACCGCGGCGTCCACATCCTTGTCCGACGCCAGAGAATCGAACACCCCTTCCTCAAGGTCGGCAATCGGGACGCTGAGGCACTCATGGACACCAGCCTTTGGCCTGTATGACGCGACACTCCCGCTCCTCAGAAGAAGAGCGTAAACCCCCAGAATGCTGTTGTACGCAACGCAGGCTCCCTCCAACACTCGCTTTTGTTTGGATGGAGCATGAACGCTTATGTAGCTCTGGGAGCATAGGACCGGACCAGTCCCCGGATCCCGCTTCACCATTGCTGCCTGAAACCTGCCCGAGGACTTTCTCCAGCTTTGCTTCAAGAGCAGTTGAGGGAGTCTGAAGGCGCCGAAATTCGTCGAGTCTCTACTGTGCGTTTGGGGGTCCCGGTTTTCTGTCACCAGCCTCGGGTCCAATTGAAGAAACGTGCCCTTCGGAAATGTCTTCGACTCCAACAAACGTCGCCCAACTATGTCCTCTCGTTTCTTCCTCCTATCGCCGCGAACTATGCCTTGTCGGACCCACAGACACCCTTCCTTGCTGAGTTTTGCCAGGGTCGGGTACTCTTTCAACCGACGAATAAGGCATAGATCTCGCCCCCCACCCCACATCAGCGTGACCCAGATGAGCGAATCGCCCAGCGCCTCGTAACGGAGAATCTGGTGAACGTCGTATGGACCGACGCTGATGCGATAACGATCCTCGCCCGTCTCCGTCGGCTTCGGGCAAATGTACGTTATCGGCTGATCGTCAGGCGCTCCACGCCTGAGTCTCACCACGCAGGCCGGCGAAGCCGACCTTTTGCCGAACAGGTCAAAGCGAAATGGGGAAAGGTTTACGACCTCCTCAACGGTGTGACCCCGCAGCAGGTCGTCCCTGACGGGCCGGGCCTTCTCCTTGTAGAACAGCCCCCACGGCTGGAGCATTGAGACAACTCCCTCCGGCTTCAATAACTCTGCCGCCTTCGCCAGGAAAAGGGGGCCAAAATCGTTGTAAGACGTTTTCCATAGATGCTCGGGGCCATTAGCCCATCGCCGTGCAGGATCAGTCATCGAATTCTCCCCCCACGGGGGATTTCCTACGATCAGATCATATTTTGCCGCGTCCGCCCGCGTCCGGATGCCCGGCACGTCCTCACGAAAGAAGTCTGCACACCTCATCTGCTTGCCACGCATCCTTGGGAAGCGAACCTGTCTCCAATAATGTCGGGGATCAATTTCATCGCACATCGCAAGATACAGGCTGAAGGAAGCAACACGGACGGCGTCCTTGTCCACGTCAACACCACGGAGGTTAAGTTCCAGCAGCCTCCTGAGGACTCCCGCGTCCACTTCTTCGCCAGGATGCGCCCTTTTCCAGCGACGGATTAGACGCTGGTAAGTCTTTACCAAGAATATTCCTGACCCGCACGCCGGGTCCAAAACCCTTAGGTCCCAGTCTTCCCCATTCCATGGCAGGACCCCATCGAGAACCAAATCCACCAGGTGCGCCGGCGTGTAAACAACACCGGGCTCCTCCCCCACAAACACCTCGTAAATGCTGCTTATGAATTCCAGCGGTATCACGTCAAAAGAGTACAACGGCCAAAGATTCCTCTGACCGGTGTCCATTTGCAGCGTGCCCGCCACAAAGTCGGCGAGGTGGCGCAGGTGAGACCTTTTTACCCTCCTCATCTCGCTCTGCCATTCCTTCTCGCGCTCTTGCTCCGTATCGCCTTTCCCCGGAAACAGGTCGCCGTTGAACTTCTCGTTCAGCCAACGGAACAGCGCGTAAGCGTCCTCGTAGTTCGACAGTATCTCAGGCAACGTTCTGTACGTCGCCGCGAGGACCCCGCGCCGGCGAAGGTCCTCCAGAACCCCCTCGTGAAGAGCTGCCATTCCCCCTGAATCCTTCCGATCGAACAAAAACTGAACGAACATGACCCGAGCTAAGAGGTCGTGGCAGACATCTTCCTCCAGGCCATTTTTTATCAGCAGGCGCCGCACAGAGACAAGATTGTCCAGCAAGAGCCAGTTGGCGGAGCGCGCGGGCGGGAAATACGCGTCGTTCGTTTTGAAGAACTCCCCGCTGACCAAGCGTACCCAATGAAGCAGTTGCGCTGCTCTCTGGGAAGGCCGGATCCTCTTCGGACAATCGATCCTGGCGGGGGCGATCTCAGCGCCCAGCCGATTCGGCGAGCCTTTCGGTTGTGGCTCCCTACAGCATGTCCAGGCCCGTATAAGATGAGGCTCCAGAGTGATCAGGAGCGAGGTACGCGAAAAGTTCCAAGCGAGCCGATGCGCCTCCCAGAGGTCATCCTCGCTCGCTGGCCTCGAGAACTCACAGACAATCGCCAGCGGACTCTCAGTCCGGCGGTCCTCGTCCGGATTGGAACACAATACTCCAACGCGAACCGGCCCGCTCCGGCATACTCGCCTCAGAGCGCTCCCTATTTTGCTTTCTGCAAGGCTCGCGAACATGCCGGGGCCCGCCCCTGGAGGCTTCAGCACCTTCTCGGGAGCCGGCCAACCCAGTAAATCCTTCGCTAACGAAAGAGGCATACGCTATCCACCCCCAGCAACCTTTACTCCGAGGCCACATCAAACCGCGACACCACAGACTCTGTCTGAGCCCTTCTGGACTAAGGATACGCCATCCCGTCATGACAATCAAGACAGATTATCGCAACCGGCTGAAGACCGCTGCGCCATATCAAGCGACGAACGCCGACACCGCACGCCGCCGTTTCAGCCTTCTTCTTGACAAATGGCAGCATTTGTGGTATAAACGTGCCAGAAGCGTGGAGAAGGAGGCCGCGTCAGCTGTCGCAGACCATGGATTTCTTTTTCCTCTGCGTTCTCCGCGTTCTCTGCGGTTCGCGGAATCGTGAGGGCATTCCAGTATGCCTTCTCGTCGAGAAAGTACTGGAAAACACCGGGAAAATCGCCCGTTTTCGGGTTTAAAGGGAAGGAGGCTATCGCTTCTCTCGCAAGGAGTTACGACACAAAAATGACAACTTCTTCTACACAAAGACCCCACAAAACGACCAAATTGGAGTTGCTCAGTACCTCTCCGCGCCCTCCGCGGTTACCCCCCATTCGGGCCTTTTTTACCCCGAGCCGATTTCACCCTATCCTCCTCCCCTCCAGTCCATTATGTGCAATTCCCGTACCCAAAAAAGGCCCGAAAAGGCCCGAATTTTCGCCCCCCTCCTTTTTTTTTACGCACACAACCCATCCCGCTCCGCGGTCTCCGCGTCCTCTGCGGTTTTTCCTCCATCCGTGTCCATCTGCATTCATCTGCGGCTCATCTTCCGATCACATTGCAGTGCGCAGCACTTTCAGCCCATCCCCCTCTGCGCTCCTTGCGTCTTTGCGAGAGGCGATCCTGGCTGCCCTCTCTGCGCCCTCTCCGCTCTCCGCGGTTCCTCTTCCATCTTTTCCCAACCACGTTGGGATTCCTTCGTGCTCAAACCACCCCAAAATCCCAACTTTTCGGGGGGTTCCCCCTTTTTTTAGAAATGGCAGTCCCTCAGTCCTGGGCGGCAGTCACCGCACTCCCCTTGGCGCCCTTGGCGTCTTGGCGAGAGAACAAACATCCTGGCAAGACGGCTACCCCTTGTGCACCTCTCTCGCAAAGACGCGAAGACTGGCCGCGTGCGCGAGCGGAATTCAGGGAAATGACCGCGACCGCTCTCATGCCCTGGTGTGGACAACGTGCTGCGGCCAGGGACCCAAACCGAGACCTAACTCCTCTCCGCACCCTCCGCGACCTGTGCGAGTCCCTCTTCCGCTTCTCTGCCGCCCCACCTTGGGCGGCAGTCACCGAACTCCCCTTGGCGCCCTTTGCGGCTTGGCGAGAGAACAGAAATCCTGGCAAGACGGCTACCTCCTGTGCACCTCTCTCGCAAAGACGCGAAGGCGCAAAGCCCAACCTAACTCCCCTCCGCGTCCTCTGCGATTTCCCTGGCCGTGGACACCTCGCAGACCCCGCGAGCGGGAACACGCTCTCGGCCACAACCAGCGACAGTGCGCGAACGCGTGCAGCCTGCCCGAATCCTCGCGGCCCGAATCCTCTTCGCCCCCGGCGCCCTCTCGCCTGCACCGCATCGCCGGTCCTCACGGCCAGGGGCTCCGGTTCCTATTCCTCCATAGGCCCCCCGCTCCCGCTGTGCTATATATACTTACTCAACGCAGCGACGGCGCACACGAATCTGCGTCCATCTGCGTTGATCTGCGGTTTCTCCGGTGCGCCGCGGTTAGGATTCAAACAAACATGAACACAGGTGATTGCATCAAATTCCTCGGCACCGCCGGGGCGAGGTACGTGGTTTTGAAGCAGCTCCGCTCCTCGGCGGGGACGTACCTGCGTATCAACGGCCAGGGCATCATCCTCGATCCCGGACCAGGCACCCTCGTCCGCTGCGCCGCCAGCAGGCCGAAGATCGAAGGCAAGAACATTGACGCCATCATCCTCAGCCACACCCACATTGACCATTCCACCGACGTCAACATCACGATCGAGCTGATGACCGATGGCGGATTCACCAAGCGCGGCGCCCTCTTCGCGCCGGAGCAAGCCCTCTCCGGCGAGGATCAGGTTGTCCTGAACTACATCCGCCCGTTCGTGGACAGAATCGAAATCCTCAAACCGAACACCGACTACACCCTCGGCGAGCTCCATTTCTGCACTCACGGCAAGCACCACCACCCGACCGACACCTTCGGTTTCACCTTCTCCTCGCAGGAAGGTCCGGTGTCCTTCGTCGTGGACAGCCTCTTTTTCCCCGAGCTCTGCGAATGGTACGCCGGATCGGCAGTCCTCGTCGTGAACATGGTCAGGATGGTCCCCCACAAGAGCCCCAACGTCATGCACCTCACCTACGACAACGCCCGAGCGATCATCTCCAGCATCCGACCCCGCCTCGCCATCATCACCCATTTTGGGATGACCGTGATCAAGGCGAGACCGTGGGAGGTGGCGAAGAAGCTCAGCGATGAGACCGGCGTCCAGGTCATCGCCGCCGGCGACGGCAAAACCGTCGAGCTGGGAAAACGGGAGACTGAAAATGAGCAGACCGACTTGTTCCCATAGAGACACGTGGCACGGGCGTCCCGCCCGTGAGCAGAAATACCAGCATGGGCAAGATGCCCATGCCGCAGCAGTGCAGAGAAGCTATGAACTCACGTGAAAGAATTCTTAAAACACTTCGGCACGAGGAGCCGGATCGCGTTCCCATCCACGACTCGCCGTGGCTCTCAACGATCAGCCGCTGGCAGAAGGAAGGGCTCCCTGCCGAAATCCCTGTCGAGGAGTACTTCGACTACGAGATGGTCCTCTTCAAAGCCGACCTCACGCCGCGATTTCCCATCAAGGTCATCGAGCGGACGGACGAGTTCATCGTCGAGACCACCCCCTTCGGCGGCGTCCGGCGGAACTTCCGCGACTACTCCACCACGCCGGAGGTCATCGAATGGCCTGTCAAATCCCGCCCCGACTGGGATCAAATCAAAGAGCGGCTGACCCCCGACTACACACGCGTGGATTGGGTGACCGATCTGGCAAACTTCCAGCGAGCTCACGGGGCGGGCACGTTCATCTGCTATTGCGGGGCCGTGGGCTACGACCGCTTCCAGAGCTACGTCAAGAGCGAACAACTCCTCATGCTCATGATCACCGAGCCGGACTGGGCACGCGACATGTTCACTACCCATGCGCGACTTGCCATCCAGATGGCGGAAATGATGATGTCCAACGGCTTCGCCTTCGACGGGGCGTTTCTCTATGACGACATGGGCTACCGCAACTCCTCTCTCTTCTCCCCGAAGACCTACCGCGACGTCCTCTTCGACAGCCACAAGATGCTCAACGACTTCTTCCACTCCAACAACATGCCCGTCATCCTCCATAGCTGTGGACGCGTGAAAGGGCTGATCCCCGACCTCATTGACGCCGGCTTCGACTGCCTCCAACCGCTCGAGGTAAAGGCGGGGATGGACCTCGCCGAGCTGAAGGGCAAGTACGGTGACCGGATCGCCCTCATGGGCGGGATTGACGTTCGAGCGATGGCTGATCCCCATCCGAATGTCATCGAGGACGAGATTCGCCGCAAGTTCGAGGTGGCCAAGCCCGGCGGCGGGTACATCTACCACTCCGACCACTCCGTCCCCAAAAACGTCAGCCTCGAGCAGTACAAACGCACCATCGCCCTCACCCACAAACATGGGGTGTACTGAAATGCTTGTCCTCAAGCGCGACCCAGCGAGAGAAAGGCGAGACACGGCCTCACCCCGCATGCTCGTGCCGCTACGGAGATCAGAAGCCCAGGCCGCAGGCGGTACGTTCGGGCCAGTGGGCGAGACCCTCTTGGATGTTGACGAGACCGGGGAAGCGGTCGGCGATGGAGGTGTTGGCGTGGGGAATGAACTGGCGGGCGTTGGCTTCGACGCCCTTGAGCGGCGAGAGTCTCGCGGCGAGACCGACGGAATGGACGAGGGCGAGTCCAGGGTTGGTGAGGTCCTGGACGGTGTAGATTTTCCCCGCAGCGGTGGTTTTGGCGGCGGTGAGGAGGGAGGAGGTGTGGCCCTTGCAGGTCTTGAGGGCGACGCCGCTCCAGCCCAGCTCGAATGCGGCGTCCACGTCGTTCAGGTCCACGATTCCCTCGTCGGCGACGACGGGCTTGATGGCGGCGACGGGTCGCATGTCGAAGTTTTGGCTGCGAAGGTCTCGCTCCGTGGGCTGTTCGAGGTAGAGGAGAGCGTCGAAGGCTTCCGGCGAAATCTCGCGGAGCTTGTTGAGAAATGCTACGCAGTACTCCGGCGATTCGCACTGCTCGTTGGTGTCCACGGAGAGGAAGATTCCGTCTTGACCTCTCGCGGCGCAACAGCTTCTGGCCACCTCGAAGACCTCCTTCGTCCGCCAGAGGTCCCAATCGAGATCGTTTCCTCGAAGCTTGATTTTGAAGCAGAAGACGCCGTCTCGCTCGATCCACTCGTCCAGGGAGACGGGCAAGCCATCATCGGGATCCTCTGCGGTTTTCTCTTCCCGACGCAGGCTGTCCAGACCGCCGACGAGATGCCAGATTGGAATCTGGGAGGAATACTTCGGCGAGACGAACTCGCTGAGGTATCGCCCTCGGAACTCGCTGCCGAGCCAGCAGCTAAGAGCGAAGCACATGTCCGGGCCGTAGCCCTGGTAGGTGTCGATCCCGTAGGCTTTCCCGAAGGCGTCGTGGACGGCGGCATCTAATGGCGATATGCAGACGAGGGCGGCCAACGGTGGGATTGGCTCGGGAAGGTTGAGATCGGCGCTGAGTTCGGGGGCCATCTCGCAGGCCGCTTGCTTCAGAGCCATGCCGATGCCGAGGGGGTGATCTGTAGGGGAGTCCTGCTCCAGCCAGGATGCGGCCCGCACGGTCAGCCATCGCATGGCGGCGTCGCGTGCAGGGTGACCCAGAACATCGCTGGGCCATGCCCAGAGGTCACCCAGGAGGATTTCGCCTCTGCCGACTCCGCGATGACCCTCCGGCGTCTCCACCTCGACCGTAGCCACGGCGTCCGTCACAGCATCCACGACCCCTGACCCGAACTTCAGCGGGACTCTGTATTTCAACTCGCGAAAGGCGACCGACGCCTCCTTGACTTTGATACGCTTCATTACCCCTCTCCTTGTGACATCTCTATCTCGCCAAGCGTAGCAGGAAGAGTGAGCGGAGACAAGGGCGGCGGTGACGCCGCATGGTTCTCGTGATGCTGTCCGGCCTCTCAAGCGCTTCCTCCTCGCCGAAAGGCAGGGAGGCACGGAGACCCGGCTCATCGCCGCTACCACCTAAATTATGGCGTTTTGGAAAGCATCGGTAAGAAGGTGAAAGTCGTTAATCGCACTGCGTACGGCTACGAGATCAAGGCTCTTTTGCTGAAGATCAATAGATTCTTCGAGTTAGAATCACTGCCGGAGAGGAAATCAGATAGCGTGCTGGGCGTGCTTAAGCCGATCCCCTGAAAGCATCTGTCGCTGGCTGACTCTTACTAACCTTCCCGGTTGAGGAATCCCCGTTCTCAGACCTTTGAATCAGGGTCGCTCCCCGCTATCCTTTGTCCCCCGCTTGACAGATCGCCTCTCTCCTTTTTCCAGGACTACCCTGCCTGTATCAGTGATGCAACACCAATGGTTCCACGGTGGACCACGATCTTCATACCGTATCTCGCCACATTCTTCCAGCTTTCTGATCGTGCTATCAACCTTGCCCTTTGGAAGTTCATAACTCTTCAGCGTATCCCGAATATTCCACTGTGGTAGGCAGCCTTGCGAAGCGTTACTCAACCGCTTGAGAACCTGAATCTGTTCTTCGGGCACCTCCTCCAAGCGCCGTGCAAACCATCGTGTGATAATGAAGACGGCGAGACCTCCTACTATCGTGGCAACGAGGTGTGAAAGCACGCTGCACATAAGCCTCCCTCCACATTACCAGCAGGACCGCCACCCTCGCGTAGCCGCGCCCGAAAAGGCGGTTGCTGGACGCCCCTGCCGGTTGCTCAGGTCAAAGGCTCCTTGCCCGCTTCTTTGAGCTTCTCGTTCAGTTTCTTCCGACGATCTTCTTGCTCCTTCGGCTTCACAAAATAGTGGTCCAAAAGTGCTTCAAGGGCATCAAGATTAGCTTCTGCCTCGCCCGGTTCAACGTCGAGCACCTCGCCGGTTTTTTCACTTTTGATTGGGTGCGCTGCAAAGTTCCCAACGACGCGGACATCGTGGAGAGGATCGGCCACGTATGTAGGCAGTTGTTTGGAGTTTAAGACCTGTTCTATCTCATCGTAAAGCTTTCCCTGCTTGATGTTCGCCTTCTCTCTCAGGATGTTCTGAAGACAACTGCGGCTCAAGGCGGCGCTGGCCTTAGCGCTATCAGCCAGCACTTGACAGGCTTCTCGGTAGTCTTGAGCAAACCTCTCAGGAATATGCTCGGACAGGGGCATACGGGATGGTGACCGTGGGTATACAATCCCGGAAAAGAATACATTGCTGCATCCGGGAATTTTGGGGCCAGGGATAACACATAGAAGCTTTATGACAGCTCTCTTACATGCGGGACATTTCGTGCTCACTATCCTCCAAGAACCGTCCTTGTCCTTCGCGATCTCCCCTCGCGCTTCCCAAGTATCATGAAAACCTTCAAGGCAATGGGGGCATTTCATAAGCCGCTCTTCCTTTGTTCTTCATAGATCATTACCTTTTTCCCATGCTACTCCAACCCCCTCACCGCGTCAAGACTGTGCGCCAAAAACTCCAGGGGCAAACAAGGGCAGGACAAGGGGGGAGACTTTCATCCTTGACAGATCGGCCCCGTTGTGGAGAATAGGCCGCGTCAATCCCCATGTCCGTTGTAGGGCTGCCGGTCAGAGAATCGGCGGCTATCTTTTTGCGCCGATTGTGCCGCGGTCACACCAGCGCGCTATCCCAGGCAACATCAAGGTCGGGCAGCAAGTGTTGCTCTTTATCCCTTGTCCCCTGGCGCCTGGGTGGAATACCGCCACGATTCTGTGTCTCTTGGGACGATCTGGGCGGTCGATTTCCCCGCCGCGAAGTTTGGCTTCGACTTTCTCAGGCCCCATAGCCCTTTGGGTGGCCCGTTGTTCTCTGAAGTTGAAGTTGCACCTCTATCCTGCTAAACCCTGCTAAGAGTGCGACCATAGCGCAACCTTCTTTTCCGACAAACCACGCGCATCTTTCTTGGACGCAAGGAGCTTTGACAAGCAGCTCGGTTGCCGAACATTGGGAGATGGCACCACTCGCGAGAATTGGACACATCACAGGAGTTCTAGGGTTCATCGTTTATACACCTCCTTTTTGCAGGTCTTTCATTCACGAATACCCTTCTGTTCTCAGTCCCATTCTGCCAAAAAACGCTCACCCCGTCAAGGACTTCTCTGGTATGATAGTCCGCAACTGGCAGTAGTCCCTCTGGACAGTCCCGCTCCGAGGCCCGTCAGTCTATCCACCAAGCTGTCGGGCCTCGCTTGCCTACCCCTGATTTCTCGTGACCATTTGTGACTATCCGGCGGCAAATTCAGTGCAATCAGGTGCAACGCTGTGAGTGTCCTCGTCGTAACTCGGTGGTACTGTGAGGGTATGCTCGCACTGGTTGTGCGGAAGCCGGGTAGTTGACTACAGACCGATTGCGAAAGTCGGGTTCTGAATACTGCTACTCTGAGTCGGCCCGTGATCTTTCCGATGAGTTATGTTCGCCAGTCTTGAACGACGATTCCCTCCAAAGCCTGGTCTGGCCCCATTTCCTATTGTCGTTTGCTTAATTAACGCAAGATGCCGAGGTGCGTTACATGAGAATCAACCGTCCTGTTTCTACCAGCAGAGGACGGGCAAACCGTTCCTTTTATGAGCCAGGGGCTAACAGTTTGAAGCGCCGTTGAAAAATGTTCTTGCTCTTTTAAGCCCAGTGCGCACGTACTATTTCCAAAACCGCCGATTGGAAACCAAAACAGAATTGTCTTGCGAGCTTCCGAGAAAAGCGGGGGCACTGAGAGGTGACAAGCCGGAAGCCCTTGGCCCTAAACACGATTCACAGAGAGGGTTCCCAGGCTCGGGAAATAAAGTTGACGCGTTTTTGCAGGTGTGGCATTTTATGGGTGGGCGCTTGGCGGTTGCGGAGTGCGTAAGATGAAGTGCGCGAAGTTCAACATGAAGCGTTTAGGGCGTGGAACCAAAGCTGGCATGGCTGCAGTTTTTATTCTGCTGCTTCTTATAGTCAGTCGAATAGGAAGCCGCGCCATCCGAAACGCGAGGCTCTCCGCGTTGTTTAAGGGGCCGTATCAGATTTGCAGGCGAGAGGAACCGACCTACTATCCTCGCGTCGTGTACAACCTCGCAGACTATCTGGCCATGGATGACAAGGTGGGAGTCGAGTCGTCCTCGAAAGGCTTGGAGTTTGCGACGGAGTCGAGCGAGGGCGAAATTCCCTGGGTGGACGGCGAGGCCAGGGAGGAAGTCAACGCAGCCTTGCGAAGGCATGCGCGGCAGGATTCGGTGGACGGGACCACCGGCGCCACACCGGTGGCACGCCTCCGTTCACCTTCCGTTTACAGGGACCGCCAACCATTTCAATCCCTGCAAATCACCTACCCGGAAGAAGGGTCTCTTTTTCCACCCAACCTATGTCCGCCGTATGTGGAATGGGATGATCCACGCAACGATGTCTGGCAGGTAGTGGTGGAGGTCGGAAAGAATGCTGAGAGGTTTACCTTTCTTAGCACCGGGAAGAGGTGGCGTTTTCCCTCAAAGGTGTGGCGGCGGTTACGTCAAGAGGCTGTTACCCGCGATGCGCGGGTGCAGGTCAAGGGGCTGAAACTGAACAGAAAGAGGCAAAGGTCTGGGCCGATCCAGGCCTCCGAATGTGTCCGCTTCCGAATATCGCGGGACCCCGCTGACAGTTATATCGTTTATCGTCTCATTCCTCCGCCGTTCAGTTCCTCAAAGACCCCCGACCTTTTTGTGCGCGATATTCGGAAGGACGAGCCGAGGCTTTTCCTATCAGCGCGCCGGAAGTACTGTTTCAACTGCCACGCGTTTTCCTCCAAACAGGGGAACAAAGGCAAACTGAGTATTCAAGTGCGAAGCCTTGCTGCCACCGGACAAAAACTTCCGGTTTACCTGGGTGTTTACGACATTGACCGGCGTAGCGGGTTCAGGGTTCAACTACCTTTTGAGATCCAGATGACCACCTTTATGGCCTGGTCGCCCGATGGCAATAAACTGGCTTTCTCCGCCAACCAGAAGATCGTTGCCCTGAAACCCATTCTCTATGAGACCCAACTGGCGGGCATGTCCATTTCCGACATTGCGATCTACGATCTGATTCGAAACGAGGCGTATCTTCTCCCCGGAGCATCGGATCCGAATATGTTGGAGATTTACCCTCGATGGTCTCCGGATGGGAGTTTCATCGTTTTTTCACAGAGCCCGGTTGGCGCACATCCCGCTTTCGTCTGCTTTGACCTCTACGCCCTTTCGGTTGACGGCACCAAAGATAGTGTAGCCCGCCCCATCGAGGGCGCTGCGGCTAACGGACGGAGCAACTATTTCCCGCGTTTCTCTCCCGATGGCAAGTGGTTGTCATTCTGTCAATGTGACGGTGGAGATCTGATCCGCTCGTCGAGTGACATCTACCTGAAGCGCGGCAACCTGGAGGGGCCCGCCCATCAGTTGGAGTGCAACGTACCTCACGCGGCGGATTCGTGGCACAGTTGGAGTTCCAACAGCCGCTGGTTGGTTTGGGCTTCCAAGCGAGAGGGAGGCATCTACGCTTATCTGTATCTGACGCACATTGCCGACGACGGGCGTGCTTCCCCGGCGATACGCTTGCCGATGAAGGAAAGACCTCACGCCAGTTTTAATATCCCCGAGTTTGTGGCTCACGATCCTGGCATAAGCGAAGCTGATCTATTCGAGGCGATACGCGTGGAACAACAACCCCGCGTCGTCAAAGAGAGAAAGGTCAAGGAAGGCTACGGCGATGTCGAAGAAAAAGGGGACGAAGGGTAGGGCACCAGATTCTCGGCGAACTGCGCACACGACAAGAGCAGCCATTCTCACCAAAGTGCAGGGTCACCCCTGGCTGGTTGTCGTTTTGCTGGCAGGCGTTCTATTGCCAGCGATCTACTCTGTGGCTTTGTTCTCGCCGACCCTTATCGTTCACGAGGACAGTATCCTCCATCTTCCGGTGCTCTCTCACGTCCGGAATGCCCCACACATACTCTCGCGCGATTTCCTGCTTTTTACCTCGGGCCAGTTTCGTCCGTTGAGCTATCTCCTGCTTGCCGTCGCGCGCACATTCGTTGCGCCGGAGAAGGTCTTCTTCTGGCACGTGTGGCTGTTAGGTTTTCACGTTGCAAATACAGTGCTCGTGTTTGCCATCGCGCGCCATTTTACTCAGCGCATGACGGTGGCTCTCGTGGCGGCCGGGGTCTTTGCCCTGCACCCTCTTGGCACCGTGATTGTGAACGACATCAATCAATTCCACATGCTTCTGGGACTGACCCTGTCCTTGGGAGCTTTGAAGGCCTACTTGTCGTTCTCGCGTAACGGCAGCAAGGCCCTCTACTCGGTTGCGGTTGGTCTTTTTGTCCTGGCTGTCGTAACGGCGAGGCCGGCCCTTTGTTTGGGGCTGATCCTGGTTGCCTATGAGATGCTGTACAAGCAGACTGCGATCAAGCGAGCGCTGCTTCGCCTCGTTCCTTTCGCCCTGATCCCTCTCTTCCTTCTCCCGCTCCGAGCTTGGTGCACGCCGCATCCTCTTCATTACAAATATGTGACTGTTTACAAAGGATTGTTCTGGCATGGTGTTCTTTCCGTGACCGGAGCCACACGGCAATATGCTGGCGGGCTGGTGCTGACCCGAGGAATCCCCCTCGTTCTCCACGACATCGTCGAGAAGGTTTACCGATGGGGCGACGCCAAGTTCCTCTTCTGGGCGGCGTTCAATCTCGTGCTCATTGTTGGAGCGGTGCTGGCTCTGGCCAGGAAACACTGGCCTGCGCTCGGTATACTCATCATCTACATCGCCATGATTCCCTATGCGTCTGTAGCTTACAATCGGGTGGATGACTATGTATCGTGGTCCTACCTTTACCTTCCGGCGGCTGGTCTCGGTTTGCTCGCTGCTGGGTTATACGAGCTGTTGCTGCGAATCCGATCTCGGCACCTGAGACGGGGGTCTACCGTGGCCTTGCTGGCTATCGTCCTGTTCTTTGCGGGACGATCGGTCCAGCTCAACTTGTACACGCGAACGCCGCTTACCTATTGGAAGCATGTTTTCGAAATGGACGAGAGAAGCGAGACCGCCCTGATCGAGACCGGCAAAGCCTACCTGGCAGAGGGCCAGTTGCCTGCCGCCTTGCATTACTTTTTTGCCCCCATGCTCGAGGATTTCAAACATCCTTGCCTGGCGATGGCCCGATACTACCTGGCGATGGCCCGGGGCTGCTATGAGAGGCAAGAGTATCAGCGCTCCAAGGAATACTTGCTTGCATCCGCCATACACCTGCGGGCTGGTTCGACAGAGACAAAAATGGGACTCATCCTCGAGGACCATTGCGAAGTCGCTGGCGAGCTGCTGTTAGAAGCGGGGGCCCTCGACCACGCCGAGGAGAATTTCGGGAAGGTGTTGATGGTAAATCCCTTCAACGCGAGGGCCATGACGGGGTTGGCTCAGGCGTGGTTCCTCAAGGGGTTTGTCGCTGAAGCGCATCGCATGTTGGAGCGGGCTCGCGCTATCGCGCCCGATGACAAGAACATCACGCTAACAAGGGCGGCATTTGCGGAAAAAGAGCGGCAATGGCGGGACAATCCACAGCCTTTCACCATCGCTCCCCCTGATCCGCATTGGCTCCGATATGTTCTTACCCAGATGCGCAGCCCAAGCTTCCGGGGGGAAATCGTAGCCCTCAGCGACACTGTTGACCCAAACGACGCCGTGATTCAACTCGAAGCGATTATCTGTTTTCTCATAGATGAGGACTATGCGGCCGCGGCAAAACAGATCGTGCCTTCAACAGGCAAGACCCGGGCGGACATGGTCCTCCACGGCCTTTCAGGGAATGCCTACGCGTGTGCGGTCGTGTCCCAGGCCCTGGCTTACGCAGGGGACCTCGAGCGGGCCCTACAAGTTGGACTCCGTGCGGTTACCCTGGACAAAAACAGCACCCTGGCGTGGGAGGGTCTGGCCCTGGCTTTCTCACGGCAAGAGAAGCCTGACGCTACGAGCCAGGAGATCATGGACGCTATTGCCCGGTATCCGTCCTCCGCCTCCATGCTGTACTACAACCTCGGGTTGGACAAGAGGCGCGCGGGAAAGGACCAGCAGGCTGCCGAGCTGTTCGACAAGGCCGTCAAAGCTCAGCCGAACAACGTCGAGGCCCTCCAGGCCCTCGGCGAAGTCCTCGTGAAGCTCGGCCAATCAGAGCGGGCCATCGAGGCCCTTGAGAAAGCGCTGGCGATGAAGCCCGGCGAAGCCAAAACCCACGCAAACCTGGGTTGGGCCTTCCGCGACAAGGGGAGACACGTCGAGGCCGCCGAAGCTCTAAGCACAGCCGTTCAACTTGACCCGAAATCGCCCCTTTATCACAGCGACCTCGGGGTGGCCCTGGCGCGGCTCAACAGGCAGAAAGAGGCCCAGCGGGAATACCTCCGTGCGATTGAGTTAGACCCGACTTCTGTGAACGCGCACTACAACCTGGCCAACCTCCTTGCCAGGACGGGGAACCTACCTGAAGCGGCCCGCGAGTACCACGAGGTCACCAAGATCCAGCCCGACCACCCTCATGCCCACTTCGCCCTGGGTTGGGTTCTTTATCGGCTGAAGAAGATAGACGAGGCCATCGAGGAATTCCAGGAAGGGCTTCAGCACAATCCCAATCTTGCTGATGCTTACGCGGCGCTTATCACGCTTTACTGCAAGAAGGGGGAGTATGGCCTGGCGTGGGATGTGGTGAAGCGCGCCGAGGATCTCGGTCTCAGTATCGATCCCGATGTCTTAGCAACTCTGCGTCGAGTTTCTTCTGACGAGGAAAGGTAGTCCGTTGGAGGTTCTCCTTGAGCCGATGATGTTCAGCAGAGAGTCGAATGGTTCGGCGTTGGCGTAGCCGCTGGGAAAAGCCCAACGGAGGGACGGTGTCTGCCGTTGGCTGGTCCGACCACATCAAACCCCGGAGACCAGGGGCTGACAGCGACGAAGGCATCCGCCATATCCGATCCCTTGATTCTGGTTTCCTTTTTCGGGCGAGCTGCTGAGGCAATGGAAAGTCCAGCCGAACCGTGCAACCGCCTGTGATTCCCAGGATACGGTATCAGTCTTTCTTGCGCGGCAGCCTCCAGACCGAACGCATACTGTGGGTTCGCCCTATGTCAACCTTGGAGAGCCTGCCCTGGATCGCCCTGCGGGACACTACACCACCGGAGCGAAGGAGACTTCGTCCTAATGTGGAGGCCACGGTGAAGGAGTTTACCAAGCCGCTGAATCATAAGGGCAAATTGAAAGTTCGTGGCCGGTTCAAGACGATGTTGTATGCTTACTCTATGGCAATTTCTATAGACTTTGGCCGGGTTTACCGCTACGTAGCTGAGCATCCGAACTTTTCTGCGTTATCACGCTCAGTTCGGGCCTTTCTACTCGGCCTACTTGGCGGGCATATTCGAAACGAACTCAGAGAGGCCGTTGTTGGCGTTAAAAGCAGCCCGTTGGCTTACTGTCAGGCGCATTTTTAACAGGCCGCCTAAAGGCAGGTTTTTAGAGGGGACTCACCTCTGTTTTTGGAACCCATAATACACTTATTTGGAGGTACTTCGAGTGCTTTTTATTCATCCACCCATTTTTCACGCTTGTTCAAGGTATAGCTCCTTACCGACCTGCCAGAAGCGTTTCCACCACATATCTCCACCTATCTCGCGAATCCCGTGTTGTCAGCCCTCGGTTGCCTGCGCTTCTTGTTTAGCAGCCGTTTCTGCTGTCTCAACAATCGTTCACGGTGCGCAGGTTAATTCCCGGAAATCGATGGTCCGAATTACAACCTTCGTTATCTCCCAAGTTATCACTTCCGGCGAGCCGTTCTCACTGGTATGCAAGAAGATACATGTCCCCGATAATGGGCATGACGGTCCCTCCGCCCTCGCCTTCCCACGGGGTGACCTACATCGAGTGCAGTGCTTAACCGGGTATCGGCTCCGAAGCTGCCAGCGGGCTCGTTGGCTGTACGGATTTCTGGAGAAAAGGCTCAAAACCTTTGACAAGGGTTTTGCCGCAAGTACAATCACACTTGTTCCATTTTGGCAGACTGTCCAGCGTGTGGACGGAACCATCGGATAGCCACCAAGAAATCTCAGTTGAGGAGGTCAGAATGAAGAGGAGTTCTTGCGTCGCATCGGTAATTCTCGTTTTTGTAATTGTCATAATGAATGGGGCGATTCCCGCCAAGACTGTGGCCGGGGCAGAGGACCCAAGGGTGGAAACCGTGATTAATGACGTCGAGAAGGAGTGTTTGAAGGGGCCAAGGTACATCTATACGATCGGCCGGGTAAAAGCCAAGCGCCTGGCGGAACTCGTCCGCGAAGCGAGACCACGTTTAGTCGTCGAGTGCGGTACCGCCATCGGCTATTCTGGGCTATGGATCGCCCGGGAACTCAAGGCGGCCGGCAAGGGGAAACTCATCACCATCGAGATTGATCCGGAAATCGCCAGGAGGGCTGAGGAAAACTTCCGCAACGCTGGCCTGGCGGAATTCGTTACCGTGAAGGTCGGCGATGCTCAGAAGCTCGTCAAAAAAATCGAAGGGCCGATAGACTTCGCTTTCATAGACTGCAACGCGCCGAACTACCTCCCTTGCTTCAAGGGGGTAGAGAAGAACCTCGCCCCCGGCGCGACGGTGGTTGCGGACAACGTGGGCGTTTCAGCGGGCCAGTTACGCGACTACCTCGAGCTGGTCAAATCGAAATACCAAAGCCGTACCGAGTGGTTCGACGTTAATTTGCCCTGGTGCAAACGCGACGCGATGGAAGTAACCATCATAAGAGAACCGCGACGACAAGGCGCCGACAACGTCCCGCCACCTGGCTTCACGGCGCTTTTCAACGGCAAGGATTTGAGCGGCTGGTATGGCTTGGGCCATTTTGATCCCCGAAAACTCTGGACCATGTCTCCACAACAGCGCGCCAAGAAACGCGAAGCCGACATGGCGCAATTCAAAGCGCACTGGCGAGTCGAAAACGGCGAACTGGTTAACGACGGCAGGGGCCCTTACGCGACCACCGAGAAGGAATTCGGCGACATTGAGTTGCTATTCGACTACAAGACTGTCGCAATGGCCGACAGCGGCATCTACCTCCGCGCCACGCCACAAGTGCAGATCTGGGACTACACCAGAGAAGGGGGCAAATGGAACATCGGCGCCGACAAAGGCTCTGGCGGCCTTTGGAACAACAGCTCAGGGGCGCCCGGCAAGGACCCGCTCGTACTGGCAGACAGACCGTTCGGGGAGTGGAATCATTTCCGCATCCTCCAACTTGGCAGCCGCACCACTGTGTATCTAAACGACAAACTGGTCGTAGATAATGCGACTATGCAGAACTATTGGGATCGCGCCAAACCCCTCTTTCCCAAAGGCCCGATTCAGTTGCAGACGCACGGCGGCGAAATCCGCTGGCGCAATATTTATCTGCGTGAAATCCCTTCCGATGAAGCCAATCGCCTTCTGCGCGGCAAGGACGACGGTTTCAAACGGATTTTCAACGGCAGGGACTTCGAGGGTTGGGACGGGCCAGTTCAGAATTATGAAGTGAGGGATGGCGCGATTGTCTGCAAGGAACACAAAGGGGGCACGATTTACAACAAAGAGGAATACTCTGACTTTGTCGTGCGGCTCGAATTCAAACTCCCGCCCGGCGGCAATAATGGGCTGGCGATCCGCTATCCCGGCGGTGGCGTCGATACGGCTTACCACGGTATGTGCGAATTGCAGGTGCTCGACAATACCGCGGCGAAATACTCGAAGCTCGACCCCCGGCAATACCACGGGTCCGCTTATGGCATGGTGGCAGCGCACCGCGGCTATCTCCGCCCGGTGGGTGAATGGAATTACCAGGAAGTGACCGTCATAGGTTCAACCATCAAGGTTGAGCTGAACGGCACCGTTATCCTTGACGCGGACTTGAGCAAGGTCAGCGAATACATGGGAAACAGACCGCATCCCGGCAAGAACCGCACTTCGGGCTATTTTGGTTTTGCCGGCCACAGCGATCCGGTCATGTTCCGTAACATAGCGATCAAGCGATTGAAATGAACATAGGAGCCCAATCAATAATCCGAAATCCTGTATGAAGATCAGTCGTGGTTCGTTCTTAAAACAACCAGGTGTCGCCGACTTTAGGGTTTGGTGGCCGTAAGCGCCGCTTAAAAGCGTTTTTGGCCTTTCGTTCAGTGTGCGCACATTAAGTTTTCTTTCTGCCACGCTGCCGCCGGTGCAAAAGGCCTTTGACTCGCCAGGGAGACCGCGATAGGCTACCGAGCGTCCCCGGGCTTTCCTCCTGGCCTCCGCTTCCAGAGCAGCCTTCGCTTCTCGGATTCGCTTCAGCCGAGTTTCTCGTCGAGCCAACTCCTTCGGAAGTTCATCCCCGCGACGATCCGCACCGTAAAGCCTGTCCTCTTCCTCGTCGATCCGTTGCGCCTCCACCAGAAGCTTGTTCACTTCTTCTTCCAGCTCCTTCTCCGCCTCGCACATCCGTCCATAGCTCATCGCTTTGTGCTTGGAGGCGTTCGCTTTCACCTTCGTCCCGTCCAAAGCCACGTACCCCAACTTCACCAGCCTCGCTTTCTGGCAAAGCCTCAATACCTGCAAAAAGAGCTTCTTGAGAGACTCCAAATGGATCTTCCGGAAATCGCTGACGGTGCGAAAATCCGGTTGATTGTTCGCCGCCAGCACCCGAAAAGCCACGTCCTCCTCCAACCGTTGGGCAATCTTGCGAGAGGATTGCACCCCCTTGCAATACGCGTACAACAGAATCTTCGTCATCATCCGCGGATGATACGCAGGCTGCCCCCTCTCCTCTCTTTCGTAATAGGCAAACAGCTCCGAAACATCCATCTCGTCCACAACCTCGGAGATGAAATACGCCAGATGCCTCTCCGGCAACCAATCCCTCAATGAAGGCGGAAGCAAAAACGCCTGATCCGGTTGGTACTCTCGATACACTTTGGCCATCGTCACGCTCCTCTTCAGTCGTTCTCAATCCCTCCGCACAATATATAGCGCACCTTCCTGCCATTGTTAAGCGTAATCGATATTATTCGGACAGACTCCTAGAAATCCAGCCGAAAAGTGGTTTTTGGGGTTCCAGAAATCGAGCAAAGGTGGTATTATGATGTAGGCGATAGATGCATCCAGTTGATTGCTATTTTGGGCATGCGGATTGAGGAGATGACATATGCTTGGCACGCGATCACCTCAGCGGGGATTGTTCGATGCGGATAACATGTATCTGGATCGTGTGGGGCGTAACACGTTTTACGGTTATCTGGC